>JACCDS011351047.1_pt1 | contig 47928 bp, 34 predicted proteins | sample 7446441 | NCBI WGS metagenome assembly JACCDS01 (sample SAMN15323445, study PRJNA562643) | freshwater metagenome | isolation source: river surface water | place: USA:Blue River Watershed | collected 2017-08-17 | reverse complement strand
GATAACCTCCGCAGGCATCTTGTCCGTAAGTGGCTAATAAAAAACGAATGAGCTGAACCGCATCCAATGCAGTTCGAGATTGTTCCAGGGCCAAACGTAACATATCCATTCCCGTTAGCCCTTGATTCGTCCTAGCTAATTTCATTTTGGTAAAAACAGCCTCGTTTCCGATGGCTACTCCAAATTCATTGGTACCCATTTCCGCACCCCACATTTGAAAAGGTTTGGAAAGAATGACTTCGAAACACTCTTCTGGACAAGCTATTTCAATAAAAGTTGTTTGAACTGTTTTATTGAAGCGTTTGGAAGCAGGAATTCGCACAATTTGTTGCGCTTCATTGGGTTCGCGGTCGGAATTTTTCGCTAAAATTGAATGTCCATTTTGATTCAAATGAGCTGGACTAAACAATGTATCGCACATAATTAACAGGTCTATTTATGTTACAAGTATCGGATTAATTATTGAGCTTCCAAAATATTTGTATAGAATGAAATTTTAGGGCCTGTAATTCCGTTTGTATTTCAGCAAATTATTCTAAGTTTGCAGAAATGAATGGAAAAATAAAATACATTTTAATGCTCTTTTTATTGGGATTTAATCTTCCCAGCCAAGCACTAGCTAACACAAAAAATACCACAGTGCATTATAAACCAAACAATTTCAAAAAAGCGAATAAAGTCCGAAAAAAAAGAGGCTTCCTTTGGGGACTTTTCAAAAAGAAAAGCTGCGATTGTCCGAAACATTGATTCATTTTATTCCTTGTGATAAATTTGTCGATTTGTGATTTGAAAAGAAAAAACTTTGTGTTCTTCGTGTTAAAATTTCAACACAAAGAACACAAAGTTTTCCATTTTCAATATCTTTGCTAATTACCATCCATCCATATGCGCGAAGATTATTTAACCGGAGATTCCGAAGCTTTAAATCCACAGGAAAAAGAATTTGATAAGGCCTTACGTCCTTTAAGTTTCCTCGATTTTGCGGGGCAAGGGAAAATCGTAGATAATCTGCAAGTCTTTGTCGGAGCTGCCAAAGGCAGAGACGAGGCCTTGGACCATGTATTGTTACACGGCCCTCCAGGATTAGGCAAAACAACTCTTTCACACATCATTGCGAATGAATTAGGCTCCACCTTAAAAATAACTTCTGGCCCAGTATTAGATAAACCCTCCGATTTAGCGGGCTTATTAACCAATTTACAACCATTTGATGTATTGTTTATTGATGAAATACATCGTCTGAATCCAATCGTAGAGGAGTATTTATATTCTGCGATGGAAGATTACAAGATTGATATCATGTTGGATTCGGGCCCGAATGCTAGGAGTATTCAAATTGGTTTAAATCCATTTACCTTGATCGGCGCAACAACCCGAGCAGGCTTATTGACCTCGCCATTGAGAGCCAGATTTGGCATCAATGCCCGTTTGGAATATTACAATGCAGAATTATTAACCAGCATTGTTAAACGTTCGGCGAGTATATTAAAAATGCCGATTGAAGAATCTGGGGCCTACGAAATAGCAAGAAGATCTAGAGGAACACCTCGTATAGCGAATAACTTATTAAGAAGAACACGCGATTTCGCCCAAATAAAAGGAACAGGAAAAATCGATGAAGAAATAGCTAAAATTGCTTTACAGGCTTTGGATGTAGACCAAAATGGATTAGACGAAATGGATAATCGTATCCTATTAACGATCATTGAAAAATTCAAAGGAGGTCCTGTAGGGTTAACAACCATTGCAACGGCATGTGGTGAAGAAGCTGAGACCATTGAAGAGGTTTACGAGCCCTTTCTGATTCAAGAAGGATTCTTAAAACGTACCTCACGAGGAAGAGAAGCTACAGAAAAAGCCTACAGACATGTCGGTATCGTACCTAAAGCAGGCCTAGGAACCTTATTTTAACAATTTATTATGAAAAAAATTTTATCCATTGTTTTCACTATTTCGGTTTCATTTCAAAGTATGGCACAACTAACTTATCCAATTACAAAAAAAATAGTTGTTACAGATGATTATCAGGGTCACAAAGTAGAAGACCCTTACCGTTGGTTAGAAAATGACAACAGCGAAGAAACAAAAGCATGGGTAAAAGAACAAAATAAAGTCTCTTTCGAATATTTGGAAAAATTGCCCACCAGAAATGCCTTCAAAAAGCGCATCGAAGAAGTCTCCAACTATGAAAAAATAACTTCTCCGGTCAAAAAAGGTGAATGGTTTTATTTTTACAAAAATTCAGGTTTACAAAACCAAAGCGTCTTGTATCGTCAAAAAGGTTTGAAGGGTAAAATAGAATTAGTGATGGATCCCAATACCTTATCAAAAGATGCGACGACTCGTTTATCGAACTTTAATCTATCCAAAGATGGAAAATATGCATGCTGGGGAATTAGTAAAGGTGGATCCGACTGGCAGACTTATTTTGTTCGAGATATGCAAACGGGCAAAGATTTGGCAGATGAATTACTTTGGGTAAAAGTGAGCGGAGTGGCTTGGGCTGGAAATGGTTTTTATTACAGTAGATACCCTGCGCCAGAAAAAGGGAAAGAATTAAGTACCAAAAATGAAAACCATCAAGTTTGGTTTCATCAAGTAGGAACAGCCCAAAGCAAGGATAAATTGATTTTTGAAGATCCCGCCAATCCACAAAGATTTCATACGGTGATTACTAGCGACGATGAAAAATATGCTTTTTTAACCATCAGCGATAGAGGAAAAGGATTGGATGGAAATGCCCTTTGGTATGTAAAAACGGAGGATAAAAATGGAAAATTTCAACCATTAATCAAGGAGCCGGGCGATTTCGATTACAGTTTCATTGATAATGATGGTGAAACATTTTTGATTAGTACCAATGAAGGTGCCGCAAATCAAAAAGTCATAGCGATTGATACTAAGCATGCAGAAAAAATTCATTGGAAAACCATCATCCAAGAAAGTGCTGAACCCTTGCAAGGTATATCTTCGGTAGGTAAGCGACTTTACTTGAATTATTTAAAAGATGTGAGTTCAAAAGTATTGATTTATAATTACCAGGGAACGAAATTGGGTGAAGTCAAACTTCCTGGACTGGGAAATGTGAGTGGATTTTATGGATACAAAACTGATTCATATACCTTTTTCACTTACTCCTCTTTTAATTTCCCTCCGACCATCTATCGTTATGATATTGCAAGCAATACATCAACGATTTTTCAAAAACCAACACTCTCTTTCGAACCTAGTGATTACGAGGTGATTCAAAAATTTTATCCATCCAAAGACGGAACTCTGATACCCATGTTTATCATTGCCAAAAAAGGCACCCCTTTGAATGGAAAAAATCCAACCATTTTATATGGTTACGGAGGATTCAACATATCATTAACACCTAGTTTTTCATCGACACTGATACCATGGCTTGAAAAAGGTGGTATTTATGTTGTTGCTAATTTAAGAGGAGGTTCTGAATATGGAGAAAAATGGCATGAGGCAGGAATGAAATTAAAAAAACAAAACGTATTTGATGATTTCATCGCTGCAGCAGAATATTTGATTAAAGAAAAATATACTACTTCCTCCTATTTAGCGATTTCAGGCAGGTCGAATGGAGGCTTATTGGTCGGTGCGGTTTTAAACCAAAGACCTGAATTATTTGCAGCCGCTTTACCTGGAGTAGGAGTAATGGATATGTTGAGATTCCAAAAATTCACCATTGGTTGGAATTGGATTGCAGATTATGGAAGCAGTGATAACGCAGAGGAATTCAAGGCTCTTTATGCCTATTCGCCGATTCACAATATTAAAGCACAAAATTATCCAGCAACGATGGTCTATACCTCAGATCATGATGACCGTGTGGTACCGGCACATAGTTTTAAATACGCAGCTACATTACAAGAAAAAAACACAAGTAAACATCCCACCATCATTCGCATTGAAACCAACAGTGGTCATGGCGCAAGTAATACCGCAAAAGCCATTGAATTAACCGCAGATATGTATGCGTTTGTACTAGGAAACATGGGGAATTAGGTGATAGGTGATAGGTAAAAGGTAAAAGGTAATTTAAGAGGTAATAGGTAAGAGGTTTTCTCTCTTCTCTCTTCTCTCTTTTACCTATTACCTTTTACCTATTACCTTTTACCTATTACCTACTTTACTTCCACACGAATCACCATTCCATCGCCATTTTGCACAACACGTACAAAATAGATACCTGAATTGGCCTTTTTAAGATCCACTTGGCCTAAGTATTTACCTTCAAAATTCTTAACAGATTCAGAAACAATTTCTTTTCCATTAACATCTGTCACAGAAATAAACACATCACCTTTTTGAAGTGCGTTGAAACGAACATTCAATTTTCCGTTGAATGGATTGTTCGGGTTAGCAAATAAACCCTTGATGGTTTTTGATTGCCTTTGTTCCCTTAATTCCTTGGAAATTCTCATCTTTCCTGCACGAAAACGCATATTACGATCCGGCATTAAATCTTGAGGACCAAGTTCAACATGTATTTCGTCTTCTTGTGGTGACATACCAGGACGTCCCATGCGATCCATCAACTTAGTTCTTTTTCCATCATTGCGTAAAATCATGACATCGTTTTCCTCTGGACCCATTCTGCCATTATTTCTACGAATGATAATTCGTTTAGATTTTTCACCATCCTCTTCTGTAACAAATTGGTCTTTGTTTTTGTTGACATTTATGGTAACAATTTTACGTTTACCATTTGATTGTTTCATGGTTACATCTAAAGAATCAGAAAACTTCTTGATTTCTTTTTGAGCCAATTCATCATCAGAAAACGTTTTTTCGATGATTTGTTGCTTCCCATTGTCATCTACAACAATCTTCATGGATGTCGTATTCTTTGCTGCTTTTTCTTGAGCAAATAAAGCTATTGAGAAGAAACTCAATAGACTTGTAATGAATATTTTTTTCATATTATTTTGTTTTAAACGATGCAAACATACGGATTCTATTTTAATCATAAATGTTAAAGAATGTTAAGCAAAGTCAAAATGGACTATCTAAACAATTTATCATTTACTTTTGTATCGTAATTTTTCCCACATGTCAAAGAATAAAATTCGACTCATTATAGGCGCCATGACATTAGCATTGATAGGCTTGATTGCTTTTCAAGCTTATTGGCTCGGCTTTATGATGGAATCGAAAAAAGAACAGTTTACCGTTCAAGCGCATGATGCAATTGAACAGGTGGTTCGAAAATTAGAAAAACAAGAGTTGGTAGTTCTTGCTCAAAGGCAGCGATTGTACGAAAAACAGAAAAAGGAATTGGATTTAATGACAGAAAAATTAGCTTCCAAACCCAAAAAAAAGAATAGTAAACCTGCGACAGAATTATTAACAACCGATTACTACGGAGCTACGCATCCTGAAAACTTAAGTAGAAATAGGTTGGGGAATTTTCAAAATGAAGTGCCTACAGACAACATCATGTATGTCAAAAAATCTTTTGTTTTACCCAATGGACAAATTGCGGAAATTACAGAAGAATACCACCAATTAGAAATCAATTCGTCTGATATCCAAAGAAGATACCAAGAAGAGCAACAATTGAATCAAATTTTTGAAACAGAAAGAAAGCGTCCCAACAAAAGCCAAATCATTAGACAGCGAAGACTCAATAAAAAAATCAAAGAAAAAAAGTTAGAACTTCGACAAATAAAAAATGAAATTCAAACAGAATTAAGTAAAAAAGAAAACGATCTTCAAAAAGAAAAAGCAGCTTTGCTTAAAGTGAAACAAAAAACGGAATTGGCCAAAGAAGTATTTTCTGATTTCTTATTCAAAGAAAGACCCATTCAACAAAGAGTAGAACCTCACTTTATTGACAGTTTAATCAAGATTGAATTGGCACAAAAAAACATTCATCAATCCTATGTTTTTGGAATAGCTCCGCAAAAAATAAAATCCAACCAAGACTGGATTTACGCCTCCTCTCCGACTTTGAAAAAATTCAAAAACCTTCAATCAGATCAAGGTGTTTTCATTTCCTCGGCCTTATTCCCCAATGACCTACATACTTCAGGACAATTTTTGACCTTGTATTTCCCTAGTCAAAACTCCTATATTTGGCAAGCCATGGCTTTGAATTTTTGGGGTTCAGCACTATTATTAATCATTATGATTGGATGTTTTTATGTAGCCATCATAACTATTTTGAAACAAAAAAAATTAGCGGAGGTGAAAAATGACTTCATCAATAATATGACGCATGAATTCAAAACACCTATTAGTTCGATATCTTTAGCGACTCAGTTGATACAAGATGATCCCGTGATGATTCAAAATGATTCCGTTCAAAGGTATTTGGGCATCATCAAGGATGAAAATATTCGATTAGGACAACAAGTAGAACGCGTGTTGCAAGCTGCGCAAATGGAAAAAGAAGCGATTAATTTAAAGAAAAAGAAGCTTGATTTACACACCTTAATCCGACAAATAGCAGAAATGAATGGGCCATTGATTCAATCCCAAAACGGGCACGTTGAACTGCATTTGGAGGCAACAAAACACTTCTTAGACATAGATGAAGTGCACATTTCCAATGTACTTTTCAATTTATTGGATAATGCAATCAAGTATAGTAAAGAAAAGCCTATGATTACCATTTCTTCTTATAACGAAGAACAATGGCTCATTGTGGAAATAAAAGATCAAGGAATCGGAATTGCGAATGACCTGATTGAAACCGTTTTTGAACCATTTTATCGAGTTCCAACGGGCAATGTGCACAACGTCAAAGGTTTTGGTCTTGGATTAAGCTACGTCAAAAAAATTGTAGAAGCGCACCATGGGAAAGTGAATTTAAGTAGCAAGTTAAATGAAGGAAGTATTTTCAAAATCAGTTTACCCCTTTAAATTTTAAATATGGAAACTAAACCAAATGTATTATTGGCAGAGGATGATCCAAATTTAGGATTATTGTTATCTGAATTTTTGAAGAAAAAAGGATACCAAGTGCAATGGGCTCAAAATGGAGATCAAGCCTTAGATTTATTTGTTAAAAGCCCCTTCGACCTCTGTTTATTGGATGTCATGATGCCCAAAAAAGACGGATTCTCTTTGGCTAAAGACATTCGTGCGAACCACCTTCAAGTACCCATCATCTTTCTAACGGCAAAGTCCATGGAAGAAGATACCTTACAAGGATTTAAAGTAGGAGCAGATGATTATTTGACGAAACCCTTTTCCATGGAAGTATTGCTAGCCAGAATGGAAGCCGTCTTGAGAAGAAGTCAAACGGACAAAGTCATTCCAGCTTTAGCGGAAGAAATACATCTAGGTAAATTTTTATACTACCCCTCTAAAATGAAAGTGGTCAATGGAAGTAAAGAACAAAAATTTACTCCCAAAGAAAATGATCTAATGAAATTGTTGTGCGAGAACATGGGGCATCCTGTGAGCCGAAGTTATGCATTGAAATTAATTTGGGGAGACGACACTTATTTCAACGCTCGCAGCATGGATGTATACATGACGAAGCTTCGAAAAATCTTAAAAGAAGACCCAGCGATACAATTACAAAACTTGCATGGAGAAGGGTTCATTTTAAAAGTAATTAAAGAGTAGAGAAGAGAGAAAACGGGAAGAGAGAAGAGAGAAGAGATGAAAGAAAAAAAATCTTTCTATTCAATTTGGGAGTGTTCACTAAATTTTATCAAACAACTGAACTTTTAAACACCTAAATTGCAGGGGGTAAGGGGACCCATTTCCCCATAAAAAAAGAAAATAAGATTTATTAACTAGAAACTTTTATTTCTTATCAATAATCTGATTTTCTTATCTTAAAGGAATTCAACTCTTCACTCTTCCCGTTTTCTCTCTTCTCTCTTCTCTTTCCCCTTTTCTATTTCCTCTCTCCTATCAAAATATCCGATCAAATCCACAATAAGGAACCAAGACTTCTGGAATAACAATTCCATCCGCCGTTTGATAATTCTCCAATAAAGCAGCAACAATTCTTGGTAAGGCTAAAGCAGAACCATTTAAAGTATGGCACAAAATCGATTTGCCATCTATCTTGGTTCTCAACTTCAAGCGATTCGCTTGAAAAGTTTCGAAATTACTAACAGAACTTACTTCTAACCATCTATTTTGCGCAGCAGACCAAACTTCCATGTCGTAGGTTAATGCGGAAGCAAATCCCATGTCTCCACCACATAAACGCAATACTCGGTAATGAAGTCCTAGTTTTTGTAAAATACCTTGCACGTGAGCAGACATTTCCTCCAAGGCTGCATAAGAATTTTCAGGCAACTGAATTTGAACAATTTCAATTTTGTCAAATTGATGCAAACGATTCAATCCACGAACATGCGCTCCCCAAGAACCTGCTTCTCTTCTAAAGCAAGGTGTGTGTCCTACGTTTTTAATAGGTAATTCTTTATCATTGACAATCACATCGCGATACAAATTCGTAATGGGAACCTCTGCAGTCGGAATTAAATACAAGCCCTCCTCTTTAGTAATGTACATTTGTCCCTCTTTATCTGGCAATTGACCTGTACCATATCCTGAATCTTCATTGATTAAGATGGGAGGTTGAATTTCATAATAACCAGCCTTGATTGCTTCATCCAAAAAGAAATTGATCAGCGCTCTTTGCAATCTAGCCCCTTTCCCTTTGTAAACAGGAAAACCTGCACCCGTAATCTTATTTCCTAAATCAAAATCAATGATATCGTATTTCTTAATCAAATCCCAATGGGGTTGTGCATCAGCAGGTAAAGTTGGAACATTACCCCAAGTAAGTACCACTTCATTATCTTCAGCTACTTTACCTTGAGGAACAGACGCATGAGGTAAATTTGGCAGCGTGATTAAAACATCAATTAAATCTTGCTCTGCTTTTTTCGCCGCTTCACCTAGATCTTTCGATTGAATTTTTAATTCAGCTGTTTCAGCCTTCAATACTTCTGCCTGCTCTTTTTGGCCACTTTGCATAAAGCCGCCAATCTGTTTCGCTAAAGCATTTGACTTTTCTAAAACCAGTTCAGCTTGCTGTAATAAATTTTTACGGGAATCATCCAATTCCAATATTTGATGTACAATCGATTCTGCATTGGCAAAATGTTTCTTTTGCAAACCTTGAATCGTCACTTCTTTATTATTGCGTATGAACGGAACGGTTAACATAATATTAAAAGAATAATCCTTCGTTTAAAGCGTTTAATGAATCATTTTTGTACTTGGCATCCACCAACAATGAAATATTGTGTTCCGATGCTCCATAAGAAATCATTCGAATCGGTATATTTCTCATCGCATCCAACACTTTGATAGCAATGCCTTCTTTATCGGCATAAAAATTACCTACAATACAAATAATGACCTGATTCATATCTGGATCTTCCAAATCAGCAAATTCTCTTAATTCGCTCATGATGGCATCCAAATTTTGTGTATTGTCAATCGTTACTGACACCGAAACCTCGGAAGTAGTAATCATATCAACTGGGGTCTTGTATTTTTCAAATACCTCAAAAACGCGCTTCAAAAAACCATAGGCATTCAACATTCTAGTTGAATGAATGTAAATCGCTGTGATATTATCTTTGGCAGCAATTGCCTTAATTTCTGTATCTGTTGATTTTTCAGAAATCAATGTACCATAAGCACTCGGTTCCATTGTATTTTTCAAACGAACAGGTACACCTTTTAATTTAGCAGGTGTTATGGTGCTTGGATGCAAAATCTTTGCTCCGAAATAGGCTAATTCGGCAGCTTCGGCAAATGACAATTCACGAATTGGGAAAGTTCCTTTCACAATTCGGGGATCATTATTGTGCATACCATCTATATCCGTCCAAATCTGAACCTCTTCCGCCGCTATAGCGCCGCCAATCAGAGAAGCAGTATAATCAGAACCACCACGCTTTAAATTATCAACTTCACCGGCGGGGTTTCTACAAATAAAACCTTGAGTAATAAAAATTTGCTTGCCTTTGTGAGGAGCTAAAATGGCTGACAAATTGGATTCAATTTTTGACAAAATTGGTTCATTATCTCCATCAATTACCATGAAATCCAGAGCAGGTAATAACAAGGAATCTACACCTTCTTCTTGCAAATAAGCCTCAAAAATTTGAGTAGATAGCAATTCCCCTAAAGCAACCATTTCCTTTTCTTCTTTGGATGTATAAGGTGCTGTAGCAATCAACTGATCAATAAAAGCAAACTCTTTTTCAACAATCGCTTGTCCTTTTCCTAATCCAGCAGGTGTCTTATACAATTCTTGGATGAATGAATCATAATGCGCTCTTAACACATTCGCCTTTTCTTTGGCTTCTGATATATTTTTTGAGATCAACGACTCAGATATAGATAAAAGAGAATTGGTGCTACCTGACAAGGCAGATAAAACAACGATTTTAGGTTTTCCGTCTTCCGTAATTAGTTGACGAATGGAATGCATTCTTTCAGGCTTTCCGACAGATGTTCCCCCAAATTTCCAAACTTGCATAATAATCTATTTTGATATTTATAAACCTAACATTTTAATTGCGGTAAACGCAGCTTCATCGCCTTTATTGCCATGTACGCCCCCGGCCCTGGCTAAAGCTTGTTCTTGATTATTGGGAGTTAGTACTCCAAAAATAACGGGCTTATCATACTTCAAACTAACATTTGTAATTCCTTGCGCCACAGCATGACAAATGAAATCGAAATGCTTCGTTTCGCCTTGTATTACACAGCCTAAACAGATAACCGCATCAATCTCTGCTTTTTGTGCGAATTTCTGTGCGCCTAAACTCAATTCAAAACTTCCTGGTACTTCCGCCCTAACAATATTTTCAGCTTTTGCTCCATAATTCAACAAGGTATTATAGGCACCCTCGTAAAGGGCATCTGTAACATCTTGATTCCATTCTGAAACCACAATTGCAAATTTTTTATCACTTACATCAGGTAAGTTTTGCGCTAAAAATTCACTTAAGTTTTTATCTGCAGAAGACATATTATTGTATTTAAAACAATAAGGGATAAAAGCTGCTGCCCTTATCCCTTACATTCATTTCGAAAAAATTATTATTCAGAGATCGAGCTTTCTAATTGAGCTTTGTATTTCTTGGCAGGAACTGACTCAGCCGACTGCGGAAATTTCTCTGTAAGTTGTGTGTAAACATCTAAAGCCTCTTTCAATTGCTTGTTAGCCTCATAAGCTGTTGCCAACTTTAACAAATAGGTTGGAGTGAAAAACTTATTCGCTTTGTAATCAGCGGCTTTTTGATAATATTCAATAGCTTCCGTATAAGATTTCTTCTCAGAATAAGCATCACCAATCAATGAATAGGCTCTTGCTTGAACTAGCAAATCCGTACTGCTAAAGTTCTTTAACTTTTCAATCGATTGATCAAATTTTCCTTGCTTCAATAATGTGATACCTAAATACAAATCAGCTAAATTTTGGGTATTTCCTCCAAATTCTTCTGAAATTTTACCTAAGTCCTTTGCTGCGGTAGATAAAGAATCATTTTCAAACGCATATACAGCCTTGAATAATTTCTTTTCTCCCTCTGCATCTTGAGAACTTGTATAATATTTGTAACCGAAAGCCCCAGCGATGATCGCTACAATAGCCACTCCAATACCAATCAAAGATGATTTATTTTTTTCAACTAAACCTGTTACTTTGTTGAATTCCTCTTGAAGAGCCTCTGGGCTTTCTATAATTTCAATTCCTTCTAATTTTTCTTTCTTTGCCATAACTGTCCTTATCAGGATTCTTATTTGGGTTTTAATTCTTTTGATCTATTAGTCAAAAGGAATGCAAAATTATAAAATCTCTTTCATTTTTATCAATTTTATTAGAATCTTTTACGTTTATTTTTGCATAATCTTCCTAAATTGTCGTTAATTCCAATTAAAGACGACTATTTTATTTTTTATGACCTTCAATAGAACCTCTCAATTTCAAAAAATACAAGAAAATAATTCAACCTATGATGTCTGTGTTATAGGGGGCGGTGCTACAGGAGCCGGAGTTGCATTAGACGCTACATTAAGAGGATACAAGGTTTTATTGATTGAGAAAGGTGATTTTGCTAGTCAAACCTCATCAAAATCCACAAAATTAGTTCATGGAGGGGTTCGTTATTTGGAACAAGCGGTGAAAACATTTGATTGGCAGCAATTCAAAATGGTTTACAAAGCCTTGCATGAACGCCAAATCATGCTAAAAAATGCCCCTCATTTAGCTCATCCCTTGGGATTATTAACTCCATGCTATTCGTGGTTCGACCGAATCTATTACCGCATAGGAATGTGGATGTATGACACAATTGCTGGAGCTAGCAATTTACAAAGGAGCAAAGGAATGAGTCCCAAAGAAATGAGGCAATTAATTCCTGCTTTAGATACGCAAGGAATGAAGGGTGGCATTCTCTATTATGATGGACAATTAAATGATGCGAGATATGCTTTAGCTTTGCTGCAAACAGCAGAAAAAAATGGGGCAAGCGTTTTGAACTACGCAGAACTAAGTCAATTTACATTGAGTCCTAAAAGTTTAAAAATAAAAAAATTAAATTTCAAGGATCTAATCTCTGGAGAGGAGCATGAAATTACTGCAAAAGCTTTCATCAATGCAACAGGTCCATTTACGGATGCTGTTCGCAAAATGGCAAATCCCAAATTGCACCATCGAATGAAAGTGAGTAGAGGCGCGCATATTGTACTGAAAAAAGAGTTTTGGCCAGGAGATTTATCGCTGCTCATCCCCAAAACTGATGATGGAAGAGTGGTCTTTTTAATCCCTTGGCGAGATTATATTTTAGTCGGAACCACAGACGAAGCTGATACGCTAAAAGAAAGCCCAAGCATCAAAGAAGAAGAAAAAGTGTACTTATTAGATTATTTTAATCGCTTTGCGAAAAGAAAAGCTAATATGAAAGATATATGTTCCGATTTTGTTGGACAAAGACCCCTATTGCAAGAAGCTTTACAATCAGCCATGAAGACAGACACGAAGTCCATCGTTCGTGATCATGAGGTAGAATTTGACCAAAGAAGTAACTTAGTTAGCATCATGGGAGGCAAATGGACCACTTACCGAGTAATGGCAGAGGATACAGTGGATGTGATGGAAAATGAAATTTTCGAGAAAAGTAAATCGAAATGTACCACGAAGGATTTTACTTTAGAAGGTGGGCAGGCAATCGACGAAATGAGTTTCCAAAAATTAGCCAATGAATTTTCGCTTCAGGCGAATACCATTCAACATCTAAAAGAGATTTATGGATCAAAAGCTTTGGAGGTTTTGCATTTTTGTCAGCAACAAACCCATGGGCTACAAACCATTTTAGCAGATGAACCCTACTTAATCGGTGAAGTTGACTATTTGAAAGAAAATGAAATGGCCACCGGATTGGATGACATTTTGCAACGCCGTTGGGGCATAGAAATCCGAGACAAGGATTTAGCGGATAAAATTAGGCGAGTTATGAATTATGAGTTATGAATTATGAATGAAAGTTTAACAACTCATAACTCATAATTCATAACTCATAATTATTAATACTCGTCTTCGTTAAAGAAGAAATCATCTTTAGTTGGATAATCTGGCCAAATTTCTTCGATACTTTCAAAGGGTTGTCCGTCATCTTCCAATTCTTGTAAATTTTCTACCACTTCTAATGGCGAACCTGTACGAATGGCGAAATCAATTAATTCATCTTTTGAAGCAGGCCAAGGTGCATCTTCCAAATATGACGCAAGTTCTAGTGTCCAGTACATAATTTGTATATTTAAACCGTTAAATGATAGTAAAAACTAATTCCTTTGACTTTATTCCAAAAGCCTTCGGACTGCAAAAGTAAAATAAAATTATATTTATAAAAGATTTATTGATAAATTTTAAAAAAATATATTTTCTCAGTATTAAAAGCGTAAAAAATAAGCCATGACAGTTGAATCGATAAAGGTTGAAGTTTGTTCCTATTCCCTATTTTCTTGCCTATCTGCTGATCGAGCGGGTGCTCACCGAGTGGAATTATGTGGATCTCCTTGGGAAGGTGGAACTACACCTTCAATGGGTTTAACCAAAGCTTCACTTGCCTCCACTTCTATTGAAATTCATACCATGCTCCGCCCAAGGGGAGGCGATTTTTGTTACGATTCCTTTGAAAAAGAATCCATGCTATATGAAATCGAGCCAATGTTAAAAGCGGGTGTACATGGAATGGTGGTTGGCGCTCTTCTACCAAATGGCGAAATTGATTACCCTTTTATTCAAAAAATAAAACAAGAGGTGGGGAATTTACCTCTTACATTTCATCGAGCGATTGATGTATCTAAAAACCCTTTGGATGTTTTAAATGCGTTAATTGATTTGAAATTCACACGAATCTTAACTTCTGGCTGCAAAAACAAAGCCCACGAAGGAATTGAAATGATTGCCGAATTAGTCAACGCAAGTCGAGGCCAAATTGAAATCATGGCAGGAAGTGGTGTTAATCCAACCAATTGCCTAGATTTCGTTTCAGCAGGAGTCAATGCTGTACACTTGAGTGCAAGAACAACTAAAAATTCATTAATGGAATACCGAAGACCGGGAATTTCCATGGGCGGTGTGGCTGAAATTTCAGAATTTGAAATAGCTTATTCAAGCGAGGAAATCATTCGAGAGACCCTCCAAAAAATAAATACAATCTAGTTTATTCGTATAAGTTCGATTCTATCCATTCGTTTTGAGGTACACGATTGATATCGTACAATGGAACATTGTTTCTTTGATAGGTTGGAATGGCAAAATCTTTCGAGTCAGGTCCACCTTTCTTGTAAGTATCCAAAAGTTTAGCAAATCGAACCTCTTCGCTTTCTACAACGTTCGCATTTTGCTTACTTTCAAAATCTGAGAAATCGAACGTTTCACCAGGTGTCAAAACAGGATTTTCTGCTGAGCCATAATGACTTGTATCTCCAAAAAGGAACTCATCTAAAGCATTTTGCTCATGTTCAAATCCAGCAGCAATAACTGTCAAATACAAATCGTCTCCCAAAGTTTCGTCTGTTGAAAAACCAAATTTGACCATATCTGCTTGTGTGCTTACACGAGCCATCAGGTAATCAACTATGATGGATTGTTCATCCATTCTTAAATCCTTATTGCTGCTTGTAGCAGCAGTAATTAAAATCCTTTTTGCACCTTTAATTTCTTGCGAGTTCAACAAAGGTGATTCCAAAGCTTCTGTGATAGAATCCAAGGCTCTATTTTCCCCTTTACCTAAAGCGGAACTCATCATGGCTTGCCCTGCATTTTTCAAGACTTTCTTTACATCCATGAAGTCAGTGTTGATATCTCCAGGTTTAGCGATCACATCTACCACACTTTTTACAGCTTTCGCTAATACATCATCCGCCTTCGCAAAAGCATCCTTTACCGCTAGCGACTCATAAATTTGAGCTAATTTGTCGTTCATCACAACCAAAACGGTATCGCAATACGCTTTTAACTCTTGAATTCCATTTAAGGCATATTGAATTTTATCTCTACCTTCCCAAGAATAAGGCGCTGTTACAACAGCAACTGTTAACAAACCTCTTTCTCTGGCAATTTCTGCAATCACGGGAGCTGCACCCGTACCCGTACCACCACCCATACCCGCAGTGATAAAAATCATCTCGGTACCTGCTGTCAATACAGCTTCAATTTTATCCTTGCTCTCTAATGCAGCCTTTTTTCCCACCTCAGGATCTGTACCTGCCCCTAAGCCTTGATCCCCTAATTTAATCTTTGTTTTTACAGGATTAGAAGCCAAAGCTTGCGAATCTGTATTACAGATGATTAAATCAGCTCCTTTGATTTTCATATTATCCATATGGCGGACAGCATTAGAGCCTCCACCTCCAATACCAATTACCTTTATTATGGATTTAAAAGAGGATTCAGGAACTACTTCAAAATTGTGATCAAAGAATGATGGACTGTTGTTACTCATTTTTAGAGGTATTTTAGAATACAAATTTTGGCAAAATTAATAAAATAAGGGAATATTTAATCGTTTCCCCAACGCCATTCACCTCCCAACTCTAAATCTCTTTTGAGATTTTGTTGAATGAAGAAATCGCGTGTTGAATAAAAATCCAATCGTTGACTAGGAAATTTAGGTACATTCGCCAAGCCATATAAAAGCATAGCCGTATATTTGACGGTATTTTTTAATTCCTTTTCATTGACCAAATTAAAGCCATCGCAATTGGCATGGTAACAATCCACTACACCTTTACCTAATCTTCCCATAGGCATACTTGCGGCAATCCCTTCCATTAAAAAAGATTGATTATCAGAGTGTAAACCAGCTGAATTGCTGTGTTGATTTTCAAAATCAGTGTCGATGGATTTGATTTTATCTCCTATTTCTTTCAAAAGCGGAATTAATTCCTTTCTGCCTCCTGCATTAAATCCATGTACATCATTGGTCATATCCAAATTAATCATGTAAACAATTTCATCTAGATCCCCATTTTGTTTTGCTTTTTGAATGTAAGCCTTTGAACCTAATAAGCCTTCCTCTTCTCCCATGAAAGCAACAAACTCAATCGTGCGTTTACTCTTTAACCCCAACGCTTTAAATGTTCTGGCAATGTCTATCACAGAAAAAGAGCCTATCCCATTATCTATCGCACCTTGAGCAAGATCCCATGAATCTAAGTGCCCACCGATAACAATTTTCTCATGCTTGTATTTACTATTATCGCCTTTTAAAGTAGCAATGACGTTTCTTGCTTTGATAGGCTGACTCACATTGTGCATCTCGATCATGGACATTAATCCAGGTTGGGTTTTTAACCAATTACGAATTTCAACACCGCTTTCCCAAGAAACACATACAGCTGGGATAGAGATTAAATTTCCGGTAACAGAGGCCGTCCCTGTTAATAAAACTTGGCCTTTTACCGTATTCACAAAAATTACACCTATCGCTCCGTGCTCTATTGCCAAAGCCGTTTTTTCTGAACGGTGGATATTTTTCTCCCCTACTTTCGGTTCAACCAAACCAATGTTCATTAAAACTACTTTCCCTTTAACCCAATCTTTTTTCTCTAAAAAATCCCCATCTAAGCCATTACCAACATCAATAATATTTCCAGTAATATTCGCCTCAATAGGAGTCATTGCCAATGAAACAACTGGCACGTCCCTAAAGTCGTCAGATTTAGGAGGAGCTATGGATAAAGTAACAGTATCTCTTGCCCAAGCCTCCACTTGAAAAGATTGATATTTTGTATCTCGAAAACCATATTTCTTAAATAAGGAATAAGCATATTCCTCGGCCTTTTTACCTTTTTCGCTACCTGTCAATCGATGCCCCATGGTATTACAAGCAAAACCTAAATTTGAATAGGCTTGTGAGTTCAAATTGACTTCGTCTTTAATTCGTTTAAAAACAGTTTCCCAACTTTCTTCCCCAATCAATGGGATAGAGGGAGTAGAACTAGAAGATATTGTGAGGATTAAAAAGGCAGTTAAGATAAGTAAAAGTCGGTTCATTGAGGAAGATATAATACAAGATAAATTATAATCAGAAATTTAGCTCTTTTTGTGATTTTATGCAAATGTTTTATAGATTTGAAAAACTGTTATTTTAAACCTATTCACATGAGTTCAATTTTTATTGGCGAATTAGCCGGAACTGCTACCCTACTTTATATTGGAAATGGCGTGGTTGCCAATGTTTTATTAAAAAATACCAAAGGTCATCAAACAGGTCTTTTAGCCATTGCTGCTGCATGGGCATTTGCTGTAACGTTAGGCATATTTGTCTCAACTTATTTTGGTAGTCCGGGTGCGCACTTAAATCCCATTGTTACCATTGCAGAAAGTGCAAAATCAGGCGACTGGACTCTATTTACTACCTATGTAGGTGGACAATTATTGGGTGCTATGTTAGGACAACTATTGGTTTGGATTCAATACAAACCACACTACGATATAACAGAAGATGCTGGTGCCATAAAAGCTTCTTTTTGCACAGACCCTGCCATCAAAAACACCACCTTCAATTTAATTTCAGAAATTTTACCATCGGCACTCATTGTATTTGCCTTGGGGACATTTTCTTCCATTTCACACGGATTAGGACCATTTTTAGTTGGAATACTAGTTTGGGCGGTTGGTCTTGGACTAGGCGGTACTACCGGATATGCGGTTAATCCAGCAAGAGATTTAGGACCAAGAATCATGCATGCCATCTTACCTATCAAAAATAAGGGTGGCAGCGATTGGTCATACGCTTGGATTCCAGTAGTTGGCCCATCTTTAGGTGCTTTATTAGGTGTATTTCTGTTATCATTAAAATAATCAACCATGTATATTGGATCAATCGATCAAGGAACCACGAGTTCCCGTTTCATTATATTTAATAAATCGGGAGAGATTATCTCCATGGGTCAAAAAGAACATGAGCAAATTTATCCGCAAGCGGGTTGGGTTGAACATGATTCAGAAGAAATTTGGAAAAACACCCAAGAAGTTATTGGCTTAGCCTTAGGTAAAGCCAATCTAACTGCCAACGATTTATCTGCAGTGGGTATTACCAACCAAAGAGAAACAACTGTAGTTTGGAATAAAAAAACAGGTAAAGCCTATTATAATGCATTAGTTTGGCAAGATACTCGAGTGGGTTCTGAATTAGCGGAACTCGCTAAGGATGGTGGCATGGATCGTTTTAGAGCAAAAACGGGACTTCCGTTAGCCACCTATTTCAGCGGTTTGAAATTAAGATGGCTTCTTAACAATGTACCCAATGTTAGAGAAGATGCTGAAAAGGGCGATGCTCTTTTTGGTAATATGGATACCTTCATTGCGTGGCATTTAACAGGAGGCACTGAAGGTGGAATTCACATCACCGATGTAACCAATGCAAGTAGAACGCAATTAATGAATTTGGAAACTTGTCAATGGGATGATGAAATTCTTCAGGTGCTCAATATCCCCAAACAAATGTTGCCAGAAATTAAATCCAGTTCCACCGTTTATGCAAAAGCAAAAGGTGTCCTGAATGGTGTACCTTTGGCAGGAATTTTGGGTGATCAACAAGCTGCGCTTGTGGGCCAGACTTGCTTCGACCCTGGGCAAGGAAAAAACACCTATGGAACCGGCTGCTTTATGTTGATGAATACCGGCACAAAAGTAATTCCTTCTCAATATGGACTCCTAACAACAGTGGCATATCAAATAGGTAATGAACCCGTTCATTATGCCTTGGAAGGCTCAGTAGCCATCACAGGAGCATTGGTTCAATGGTTAAGAGATAATTTGGGACTTATTCAAGACAGTGCAGAAATAGAAACTCTTGCGGGAAAAGTAGAAGACAACGGTGGATGTTATTTTGTACCAGCCTTTTCAGGTTTATATGCACCTTATTGGAAATCAGATGCAAGGGGCGTATTAGTTGGACTTACTAGATACATCAACAAATCACACATTGCTAGAGCTGCATTGGAGGCTACTGCTTTCCAAACATGGGAAGTATTGGAAGCAATGGAAAAAGATGCAGGCATTCCGATTACCTCGCTGCGTGTAGATGGTGGAATGGTGGTAAATGAATTGTTGATGCAATTTCAATCGGACATCATAGGACAAGAAGTTATTTGTCCAAAAATCATTGAAACAACAGCTTTAGGAGCAGCTTATGCTGCAGGTTTGGCAGTAGGTTTCTGGGAAAATTTAGAAGATTTAAAGAAAAATTGGGCGATTAAAAATCGTTGGAATTCACAAATGCCTTCAGAAAAAAGGAAACACATGCAACACCAATGGAAAAAAGCAGTAACTAAAAGCTTTGATTGGGAAGAATAGATAATTATGAGTTATGAGTTATGAATTATGAATCTACAATTATCTCATAATTCATAACTCATAATTCATAATTGCCTACATTCTCTTCACTTTCTCCACATTGGCTCTTGTTGTGCCATAAGCGGGGCAATTAGTACTTTGTGAGCATGAACTTACGACAAATGTGGCAAGTAAAGCAACTGCGATTAATTTTTTCATATTATAGGGATTAGACTGACGTCAATTTAGCTTTTTTATTGCTTGAAGTAGTATTCGCTGATATGGGTTCGTTTGACACATCGTTATAGCCCAAAATAGTTAACATCGAACTACTTGTTTGTTCCTCAGAGAATAATCTAGTCGTAATAGTACCATCCTCCAAACGATCAACAATCACGTGTTTAGGCGCAGGAATCAAGCAATGTTGAATTCCACCGTAGCCTCCTAAAGACTCTTGATATGCTCCGGTATGGAAAAATCCAACAAATTGTCTTTCTGATGCCTCCTCAAAAATCGGTAGATACAAGTCGGAACTATGGGCTTCTGTATTATAGAAATCCATCGAGTCGCAAGTAAGTCCTCCTAAATTGACTTTCTGATAAGGTGAACTCCAATTGTTTACTGGTAACATGATGTATTTTTGATTCATCCCCCAAGAATCAGGTAATTGAGTAATGAATGAACCATCAATCATGTACCATAACTCTTTGTCGTTTTGTAATTTTTGGTCAATGATTTCGTATAAAACGGCTCCGCTTTCACCGACAGAATAAGAACCAAATTCAGTGAAAATATTCGGCACAGGCACGTTGTTTTTATTACAGATCCAAGAAATGGATTCAACAATTTCGTCAACCATTGCTTGGTAATCGTAATTGAACTGCAAGGAGGTTTGAATGGGTAAGCCTCCGCCTAAATCAATAGAATCTAATTCAGGACAAATCTTTTTCAATTCACAATATTTGTAAATAAAACGGCTCAATTCTGACCAATAATAAGCACTATCTTTAATGCCTGTATTGATAAAAAAGTGCAACATTTTTAAATTGAAACGAGGATTCGGTTTGATTTTCTCTTCATACAAAACACTTACATCGGAATATCTAACTCCTAAACGAGAGGTGTAAAAAGCAAAATCTGGCTCCTCATCTGTTGCAATTCGAATGGCAATATTTACTTTCTCTGCGGTAACCGACTTTTCGTAAAAATCGATTTCCTTTAAATTGTCCAATATTGGAATACAATTAAATCCATCATTGATCAATTCAGAAATATATTGCGTGTACAAAGGCTGCTTGTAGCCATTGCATAATATATAAGTCGATTTTGTGATTTTTCCACGCTCATGCATATCCCTAATGATGGGTATATCGAAGGCGGAACTTGTTTCTAAATGTACATTTTGTTGCTCCAAAATTTCTTCCAAAACAAAGGAAAAATGAGAAGATTTGGTACAATAACAATACGTATAATTACCCTTGTAATTGTATTTTTTTATAGCGTTTCTAAACAAAAGTTTAGCATTATCAATATGCTCTCCAATTTTAGGCAAATAAGAAATTTTCAACGGCGTACCATATTGCTTGATAATTTCCATCAAAGGCACATTATTAAACAACAATTCATTGTTTTCGTTGATGTTGAATTCACGCGTTGGAAATTCAATGGTTTGATCAATTAGATCGATGTAATTTTTCATTTACTTATACCAAAATTTTAAATCATTTGTTTTGACTCGTGTAAAAACGTGCAAAACTGCAATAAAAGTATGTACTTTGCAAACTATTCTAGATAATGTTATATGCCAAAAATTCATTTTATCGCAATTGGTGGAGCGGCGATGCACAATTTAGCCCTTGCATTAAAAGCAAAAGGTTATGAAATTACAGGTTCAGATGATGAAATTTACGAACCTTCAAAAAGCTTTTTAGAGCAAAAAGGATTGCTTCCTGAGGCATTTGGATGGTTTCCTGAAAAAATTACTGCTGATTTAGACGCAGTCATTGTGGGGATGCATGCCAGAGCAGATAATCCTGAATTACTCAAAGCAAAAGAATTAGGAATTAAAATTGAATCCTATCCTTCCTTCCTTTACGAAGAAAGTAAAAATAAACAAAGAATTGTCATCGCTGGTAGCCATGGGAAAACAAGCATCACTTCAATGATCTTGCATGTACTCAAAACCTTAAACAAAAAATTTGATTACCTCGTTGGAGCCAGAATTGAGGGCTTTGATTTAATGGCCTCGCTTTCGGATGCCCCCATCATTATCATTGAAGGTGATGAGTATTTAGCCTCCCCCATCGATAGAAGAGCAAAATTCTTACTTTATCAACCCCACATAGCTTTAATTTCAGGTATTGCTTGGGACCATATTAATGTTTACCCAACTTTTGAATCTTATACAGATTCCTTCAAAAATTTGATTCTTGGATTACCTAAATCCGGAACTCTGCTTTATGATGAAACGGACGCCGTCTTAAAAGAATTAACAGAAATTTGTCCGGAGCATACCCAAAAAACAGCCTATGCTGCACATCCAGCGACTATTACTAATGGCAAAACTATTTTGAAAGGTGAGGATGGCCAAAATTATGAAATGTTAGTTTTTGGTGATCATACGTTAAAAAATCTCAATGGCGCTCGCCTAATTTGCGAACAAATTGGCATTAATAACACCGAATTTTATCAAGCGATACAAAGTTTCAAAGGTGCTGCCAAACGGCTGGAATTAGTCAAAGAAGACTCGAAACATTTAATCTACAAAGATTTCGCACATGCCCCTTCCAAAGTTAAAGCAACCACAGAGGCGCTAAAAAAACAATATCCCGACCGAAAATTATTCGCTTGTTTAGAATTGCATACCTTCAGTAGTTTAAATCCTGCATTTTTACCTCAATACGAACATAGCTTAGAATCAGCTGATTCTGCAGTCATTTACCTCAGCGAACATGCAAGAGCGATCAAAAAAATGGAGCAAATTGACGAAAAAGATGTTCAAAGATATTTCAAACATCCTAATTTAGTGGTGATAAGAGAACAAAGTCAACTTCTTGAATTACTCAATAAGCAAAATTGGGAAAATCAAAATTTACTGATGATGTCTTCAGGAACTTTTGATGAATTGAACTTTCAATTACTGTAAGGGAAGAGAGAAAACGGGAAGAGAGAGAAAAGAAGAAGAGAGAAGAGAGAAGAGAGAAAATAGGAAATAAAACAATAGGTTTTTCTCTTTTCTCTTTTCCAGTTTTCTCTCTTCTCTCTTCCAGTTTTCTCTCTTCTCTTTTTCTATGCATTCAAAATTGCATCCAACTCCGTTTTAAAACTAGTTAAAAGCATCTCTTTCATGCTAATCTTACGCTTTTGGGTATTGATTTTACTTTGAACAGGTTTTTCAGTAATTGTACCATCTTGTTCTGAATCAGCAATGAAGATTTCCAATTCGCTACGCTCCTTTTTGGTCATGTAGTCCATTTGGTTAATCATGATTTTCAATTGCTCCAATCTTGGTTTTTCATTCAAAGCAGGATGACGGTAAGAAATAACACGTAATAAATAATTCATTTCGAATATTTTATCACAAACATTTCTGAAACGCTCGGCTAAACTTCTGTCAATGGTTTTCACTTGAGCAGTAATTTCTTTCCATTTCACCAAATATGCTTTAGCTAATTCGGCTGTGGCAACGATATTCACTTGGTCATTCAGTTTTCCTTCTAATTCAATCATCATGTTCGTTAACTCGTGAACACGTGGATCAATTCTAGGTTTCACTTCAATCCCCTTGATTCTATTGTATTTCTCAAAGAACATTTCATTGGCCTTCTTGAAGTTTTTCCACAACATGGATTGTTTTTTAGGAGGCAAACCCATCACGGTTTTCCACTCTCTTTGCAACTCCTTCACCTTGATAACGGAGTCGTCTATATCTTCTGCTTTTCTTAATTGATGCACGGAATCAATAAATCCTTGCAGTTTGGCAATCTTCTCATCTATGATTCTATTTTTCTCCTCAAAGAAGGCTCTTCTACGAAGAAAAAATCCATCAATAATTTCTTGAAATTCAGCATTCAAAGAATCCTGCAAAGGTTTTTCGACAGGCCCTGTTTTAACCCACTTTGCTTTTACTTCTAGAAGTCGATCCGTTGCATTCGTAATATCCTCTTCTGAGGCAATCGCTTTTGCGTCTTCTACTAATGCACGCTTTATTTCTAGATTTTTTACTTGATTATTAGCAATCAAATCTTTCAAGAAAACCTCTAAACGATCTAATTCAGCAAACAAGGGAACAAAATCACCAAGACCATCAAACTCAGCTAAATAAGCCTTCATTTGAGTTACTTTAGTCAAAAACGAACCTTTGTTTTGTACCTCTTCGACCTCTTTTGATAAAGTTGCCACTTTCTTTTTTGCTAATTCAAATCGATTAACAAAATATTCCAGTGCTTCACTTTCGGTGTTACGAACAAATCCAATTTCCCTCTCAGGGAAATTCAAATAAGCGTTGATGTAAACTTTGCCGTCACGACAAAATCCAAATTGATTAGATAAGGCAGAATTCATATGTAAATTAAAAGAGCTTCAAGCAAAACCTTGGCTCAATAAAGGTTAAAATTATTATTTGGGTAAATTATTTTTTTAAGAGAGCAAATCTATATATTTTTTCATATAAATCTAAATTTTTTTCTCTTAAAATATCATTTTATAAGTTCTTCTTTTGTAGAAATGAAAATCCTTTCATTGAATTTGCGATATTTGTCTTTTTAAAATTAAAAAATCAATATGAGTAACGAGACTATTATCTTTTCAATGGAGCGAGTATCCAAAACGATTCCTCCGCAGAAAACAATTATAAAGAATATTTACCTGAGTTTTTTTTATGGCGCCAAAATCGGCGTCTTGGGTCTAAATGGATCTGGAAAATCTACCTTATTACGGATTATTGCTGGTTTAGACAAATCATACACTGGCGATGTAGTATGGTCACCTGGTTACAGTGTTGGTTTATTGGAACAAGAACCTAACTTAGATTTAAACAAAAGCGTACTGGAAGTTGTAGAGGAAGGCGTTTCAGAAATCAAAAACTTATTGAAAGAATTTGATGAAATCAATGAAGCCTTTGGAGACCCAGATGCTGATTTCGATAAATTATTAACTCGCCAAGGCGAGGTTCAAGAAAAATTAGACCATTTCAATGCTTGGGAATTAGATACTCGACTAGAAAAAGCAATGGATGCCCTTAGATGTCCTGATCCTGATGCCAAAATCAGCACACTTTCAGGAGGAGAAAAGCGCCGTGTCGCACTTTGTCGCTTATTATTGCAAGAGCCGGATGTACTTTTATTGGATGAGCCGACCAACCACTTGGATGCAGAATCTGTGTATTGGTTAGAGGAACATTTACGACAATACAAGGGTACTGTGATTGCAGTGACCCACGATAGATATTTCTTGGATAACGTGGCAGGTTGGATTTTAGAATTGGATCGTGGTGAGGGTATCCCTTGGAAAGGAAACTATACATCATGGTTGGAGCAAAAACAAAATCGTTTAGCCCAAGAAGAAAAAACCGAGTCGAGAAGACAAAAAACGTTACAAAGAGAATTGGAATGGGTACGCATGGCTCCAAAAGCTCGACAAGCGAAATCAAAAGCGCGAATCGGTGCCTACGAGAAATTGCTTTCCGAAGAAAATAGACAGAAGGAAGACAAATTAGAATTGTTTATTCCTGCTGGCCCTCGATTGGGAAATAAAGTCATTGAAGTACAAGGTGTGTCCAAAAAATTTGGCGATAAATTATTATTTGAAAATCTTAGTTTTAGTTTGCCTCCTGCTGGGATTGTCGGTATCATTGGACCAAATGGTGCAGGAAAAACGACCTTATTTAAATTAATTACTGGTCAGGTACAACCCGACTCAGGGACCTTTGAAGTAGGAGAAACGGTACAGCTTGCCTATGTAGATCAAGAACACCACCAATTAAAAGCTGAAAAATCTGTTTACGAAACAATAGCTGATGGAAACGACTGGATTATGCTCGGAGGTAAACAATCCAATGCGCGTGCCTATGTGAGTAAATTTAATTTTGGTGGATCTGACCAAGAGAAAAAAATTGGTAATCTATCTGGTGGAGAAAGAAATAGAGTACATTTGGCCATGATGTTAAAAGAGGGTGCCAATGTTCTATTACTGGATGAGCCTACCAACGATTTAGACGTAAATACCTTGAGAGCTTTGGAAGAAGGCTTAGAAAACTTTGCAGGTTGCGCTGTAGTTATTTCTCACGATAGATGGTTTTTAGATCGAATTGCAACCCATATTTTAGCCTTTGAAGGTGATTCTCAGGTTACTTATTTTGAAGGTAATTATTCAGAATTCGAAGAAGCAAGAAAGAAAAGATTAGGTAACGATTTAACGCCAAGAAGAATTCGTTACAAGAAATTACAATAAAGCAGAGTTTATTATAAATTGGTAAAAACATGGATTCAAGAAATAAAATTAATGCTGTAATTGAGGAGATGGGTAAGGTTGTTGTAGGACAAGAACGCTTAATCAATCGATTACTCGTTGGTTTATTTACTGGGGGACATGTGTTATTGGAGGGGGTCCCAGGTTTGGCAAAAACTCTGACCATCAACACATTAGCCAAAATCCTCGATTTGCATTTTCATAGAATTCAATTTACCCCTGATTTACTTCCATCCGATTTGGTTGGAACCATGATTTACAATCCATTAAAATCGGATTTTGAAGTAAAAAAAGGACCTATTTTTGCACAAATCATTTTAGCAGATGAAATTAATAGAGCTCCTGCAAAGGTTCAATCTGCTCTCTTGGAGGCCATGGCAGAAAGACAAGTTACCATTGGTGATACCACTTACCAATTAGATAGCCCCTTTTTAGTTTTGGCAACTCAAAACCCAGTGGAACAAGAAGGGACTTTCCCGCTTCCAGAGGCACAGGTGGATCGTTTTATGTTAAAAGTATTTTTGGACTATCTGAATAAAGATCAAGAACTTGAAGTTATGCGAAAAATGTCCAATTTGGACTTTAAATATCAACCCAAAGTTATTTTAAGTCTGAAAGATATTCATCAAATTCAAAAAGAAATCAATCAAATTACTATCAGTGAAACGCTAGAAAAATACATCATTGAATTAATCTTCGCAACGAGAAACCCAGCAGAATACGGTTTGATCGAAGAAGCGAATTACATCCAATTTGGGGCTTCTCCAAGAGCAAGTATCCATTTAAATCTGGCTTCAAAAGTTTTAGCTTATTTAGAGGGTCGCGATTATGTATTACCAGAAGACATTAAAGAAATGGCTCCAGATGTGTTGAATCACCGAATAATTTTAAATTACGAAGCCGAAGCGGATAACATTACGACTATGCAAATCATTCAAACCATTTTAAGCTCGGTAGCTATTAATAGATAGTGAAAGCTCTTTTAGTTGTTAGTGCGATTGATTGTGTCAAAAACACCATGATGACACAACGGATTTTTTCCTATCAATCCTTCATTCTAATTCTTAACTCATTTAATCTGCACATTCTTAGCATCAACAATTTTGGTTGGCACCTTCGCCTCAATAGCTAAATTACTCAAGTATATATCTTTGATAGGCATTTCAGGTAATCCTCTGATCATTAATCCCGTAGCGGCGCCTTTCACTTGAATATTATCGATATAAATGGATCTAAATTGCGGCGTACCTTCATTAACAGGCTCTAATTTTGCTTTCACTTCTTCGCTACCATTTCCAAAAGTAGCAACAGGATCTTTTCCTTGATAATACATATCCATAATAATCGCTTCACCAGCAATATTTTTCATCGCAATGTTTTGGATATAAATATTCTCTACAATTCCACCACGTCCGCGTGCGGTTTTGAAACGAAGTCCCACGTCTGTGCCTAAAAATTGGCAATTATCGACAAAAATATCATGTACTCCACCAGACATTTCTGAACCTACCACAACACCGCCATGTCCGTGAAATACTTGAGAATTATCAATATTCACAAATGCAGTTGCCTTAGCTCTTTTTCTACCCTGTTCATCTTTTCCTGATTTCAAGCATATTCCATCATCACCAACATCCAGTTTGCAGTTATTGACATTTACATACTCACAGGATTCAATGTCCAAACCATCGCTATTTTGGGCGTACCAAGGATTTTTAACCATTAAATTACTCAGGGTGATGTGCGTACACAAAAGTGGATGAACGGTCCATGCTGGACTATTTTGAATAGTTACACCATCGATTACTATTTCATCGCAATTGATTAGACTAACTAAATTGGGCCGTAAAAATTCTTTTATTTCCTCTGAATTATCTAAAGTAAATCCAGCATCCGTTCTGCCTGACAATGGGTTCATAGAGCCTTTAAGTGCTTTTTCAGTTGGATACCAAGTGTCTTTTTTATCATTTAATACTCCTCCAGATCTAATTAAATTATCCCATTCTCCTGAAGTTAATTTTTGTTTTTTTACAGGTCTCCAAGCTTCTCCTGCACCATCAATTACCCCTTGTCCTGTAATTGCAATTTTTCTTAGATTTTTCCCTGAAATAGGAGATTTAACTCGAACTGCCTCTACCCCTTCCCAATAGGTTTTAACTAAAGGATAGTCGGAAGATTTATCAGAAAATTGCAAGAGTGCGCCCTGATCTAAATGTAGATTCACATTCGATTTTAATTCAATCGGTCCTGACACCCAAAGTCCTTTAGGAATCAAAACAACACCACCACCATTTTGATTAGTTTGATCGATCGCTTGTTGAATGGCTTTGGCATTATTGAAGGTTGGGCCCGATTGGCCACCATAATTTTGAATACTCAGTGTGTCAAGTTTGAAAACAGGTTTGGATACAACAGGTATTTCAAATTGATATTTTTGGCTAAAGGCAGATTTTTTTAAAAAGCTCTTCAAATGCTCCGTTGATTCTGCGATTCCTTGTGCTACCATATTGGCCATCAACTGTGCGCCATAAACCGTAAAATGTGTATCGTCGCTTACTCCTTTTTTGTATTTTTTATAAATCCCAGGAGGTACATGCAAAAAGATTTTTTCAGAAGCCTCAATACCTAATTTTTCAATCATCGCACGAGATTTCGCCTCCATATCAATGAATAGGACTTTTTCTTTTAAAGCTACTTCTTTGGCCACTTTTGGATAATCTCCGTGCTGATCAACAAAATGCCCAAGTGAATCAAATTTTCTTCGTTGAATAGAACTAAGTACGATAGGTATTCCTCCTTTTGACCTTGTTTCTTGAATATAACGGATTAAATTTTTACGATAATCTGTTTGCGCTTCCGCATAACGAGAGGTATCGGAAAGTTTCGCATCATTGTGTCCAAACTGAATAATAACATAATCTCCTTTTTTAATTTGCTCAAAAACTTTTTGCCAACGACCTTCAGTACGGAAACTTTTGGTGCTACGTCCATTGTAAGCATGATTTTGGACTTCAACAGCTTCATTGAACAACAAACGAAAAGGAATACCCCAACCTGTCTCAGGATAATCAGCTGGCTGTTTGTTGGCCATAGTTGAATCTCCAATCAAGAAAACTCGAATCGGTTCGGGTTCTACAAAGCTGAAAATCAAACAGCTGAATGCGATGAGCAAGAAGGATTTTTTCATAGGATAAATGTATGCTGGCTATTAAAGTCCCAAGAGAGGGATTTTTACTTAAAAGCACAGGTTGAGTAGGTAATTGAATGAATAGTTTTTATAACTAAACTTAGATGGAGCTCTTTTTTCTTGTTAGATGAAGGTGACTAAAAAAATATCAATAAATCGATCGTATTAACCTGAAAATATCAATTACCTGAATCTAAAAATACATAAATTGCAGGGGGTAAGGGGACCCATTCCCCAAAAATCATTTTTTTTATTATTTCCTAACAGCTTCTTGATAATTTCAAACAATTAACTCCAATTTTCGGAGCGTTGATAGCAAATATAGAAGCCAGGTCGAGTCTTTCTACACTGAACTATTTTCTCGCTTTCTCCCTTCAACCTATTTCTTTGTAATAAGTAAACTTGGTTCAGCCATGTATCTACCCGAATGGGAACCGTATATCGCCAAACCATTTGGTAAGGATTCAGGAACCTCCAATCGAATACGTAGTTTGCCTGTGTAGGAAGCTTCTTGCCATGCCAATTTAGGTAGGCTAGTTTGAATCCAATATCCATACGTACCTGCTTCATCCAACTCGTGGTTTTTTGCTTGGTAAAACCAAGATAAAACCCCTTGATGATCCGCGGGATCATCTTCTAATTCAACTGTATGACAAAATTGATTATTGGCATAAATTTTTAGTAAGGATGGATTTTTAGGTAAATCTGTTTGTGGGTACGCGTTAGGATTTTTACCTGGGTCAACGGTTCCTTTGCCCAACATATAATCGCCATTCATACCTACAGAATTAATACGATCTTTCCCCAATAATGGTTTAGATGACGCTTCAACAAAGAAGCTAACTTGTAAAACTGAATCTTCAACTAATCCTTTAGGCCATTCAAATTCATATTCGAAAAAACCATGACCCCCACCATTGATTTTATTACCCAATACCCCGGTCCACTGCTTGACGGACCAATTGGAATTGACAAATTTTTCGGCAGGGATGGAAATAACCTCTTGCTTTTTATTTGCTGGCTGGGTATTTCCACTTTCAACAATAACATTGACAAAATTTTGATGCAAAACCTGTCCATTCGAATCTTCCAATAGGAGGCGTAATGTATTGAGCGATTTGTCTTTTGGCAATTCAAGCACAATGGAATCTAATGTTTGAATGGTCCAAGCTTTCCAAGTGATATCCTTAGTTTGAGTCCACCAAGTTTTGCTTTCCCCCCAAGAAGTCTTTCCTTCAAAAATGAATTTCAAACGTAAGTTTTTAGGCAGATCGATTCGATTTGTCAAAGAAGATAAATTCAACGGTATTTTCAACTTTTCTCCAGCTTTTCCAGCAAATGCGATTTCCTGACCAGTAGATAAATAAAATTCAGCATGCAAATCTTTCAAAGTCATCCCCTCAGCCAATGCTCCCAAACCCGTTTCTTTCTCTGATCGATCAAATCGGTAATAACCATTCCATTCATTGATTACGTCATGATGCTCGGTATATAGCCACCCTGCCACTTTCAGATGATTTCTAAAGGAATTCATCGATTTGTGATAATCCCATGTATAATCTACGTCTCCTGTACTTCCTTTATAGCCCCAAACATTACCGAACTCTGAGTTGATCATGGGTTGCTTACCTTGAACATATCCCTTTTCAAAGTTTTTAGGACTACCTTCGAACGTACTATCCGATAAATTTTTCAGAAAATTATCCCACTCATAACCAGGCAAATACGAATGCCAAGAATGAATATCCGTTTCAGTATGTCCCTTACCACAACAAATGGAATTATCTTCTACTAAACGACTAGGATCCAACTTTTTCGCTAAACGGTAAACAGAGGCTACCCAAGTTTGTGTTTCAGGCAAATATTCCGCCTTTTTATTTCCCAGTTCATCTTTAAAATGAGAAATTAAGCCCCAAGTTTCATTGAAAGTAATCCATGAAAAAATAGCTGGATGGTTAAAATCTCTATTAATCATTTCCTTCAAGGTGTATTCAGACTCCTTTCGCATCGCCTCGTCCGGCTCTCCCCAAGAATTGGGCAAGTCTGCCATCACTAATAAACCTAATTTATCGGCCCAATACAGTTTGCGAGGGACTTCTACTTTAATATGAGTTCTAATTCCATTCAATCCAATTTTCTTACTACGAATGATTTCATCCCGCATAAAATCGTCGGAAGGAAAGGTGTAAAAACCTTGAGGATGGTAACTTTGATCAAGTGCCAATTGCAAATAAATAGGCTGATTATTAATCGAAATATAAGGTATGTCAGAATTAGGTAAGTTTTGAACAGAAATTTTTCTCATCCCAAAATAACCATTAAAAACATCCGCTCGATCACCGTCGCCAACAGTAACTTGATAATCGTATAAATAAGGATCCTCTAAACTCCATAAATGAGGGTTTGCAATAGGTATTTCAAATTCTAAGAATTGACTTCCCTTCGGAATTATTTTATGATTGGTAATCCCTTCAGCACTCTTGATATGGGTCTTTAAATAGACATTTTCTTTAGCAATTTCAGGCAAAATAGCTTTCACTTTGATCAAAGATCGATCAATATCTGGCTGAATCTGAAAACCTTCCAAATAATTTTCTCCCCTAGATTCCAAATAGACCGTTTGCCAAATACCTCTAGCATTACCATAACCTTGCTTTCCGTAAAGCGTAAACATTCGGCGTTTATCATCTACCCGAATGACAAGTGATTGCTCTTGATTATATTTAATATATTTACTTAAATCAAAGGAAAAAGGCGTGTAACCCCCTTCGTGTACCCCTATTTTTACACCATCTAAAAAGACAGTTGTTTGCCAATCAGAAGCACCCACCACAATAAAGGTTCTTTTTAAACTCCACGTTTGATCAACCTTAATTTTACGTTCGTACCATGCGATATCCGCATCATCTTTAACCCCAGACAATTCAGAGCCCCAGGGAAAAGGAACCAAAATTTTATTAGTGAATAAATCACTCGACTTTTGCCAATCCTCTTTTAATCCTTCATTTTTGGGATCAAATGCGAAATTCCAATAACCGTTCAAATTAATCCACTCTTTTCTTTCAAAATCTGGACGAGGATGTTCAGACAATGGCTGAATATCTTGCCCATTGCTGATCATTGAAAAAAAGAAAAGGAATAAAAATGAAAATAAAAAACGCATTAATGGGCTTGTAAAAAAAATCTGTATAAAAAGTCTACAAAATTCGGGAAAAAATTTGATTGTATCACCTTAATTTTAATATAAAAAGTAATTTTGTTGAATGAGTCAATTCGAAGAATTAAAAAAGAAGATTCCAACCCAGGTGACCGTTTTGGGTGGAGGTAGTTGGGCAACAGCCTTGGTTAAGATTTTATCCGAAAATCAGGTGAAAATTAAATGGTGGATTCGCAGAAAATCAGATGTCGAATTTATCAGAAAATACAACCATAATCCTAGTTATTTGACGGATGTTGCATTAAATCCACGAAAAGTTAAAACGTATCATAAAATGTCTGACGCCTTGAATGGCGCAGAATATATCATCCTTGCTGTTCCAGCGGCATTTATTCCAAGTACTTTAAAAGACTTAAATAAAAAACATTTCGAAGGGAAAAAAATTGTTTCAGCCATCAAAGGCATGATCCCAGATGAAAACATGCTTGTAACAGATTGGATGGAAAGAGAATTCAATCTCCCTTTAGGGCAAGCTTGTGTAATTGCAGGACCTTGTCATGCAGAAGAAGTGGCTCTCGAAAAACAATCCTACCTAACAATTGCCTCTCCCAATATAGAATTAGCTCAAAATTTTGCCAATTTATTGAACAGCCGATTTCTTCAAGCGCATGCCATTGGCGATTTATATGGAGTAGAATACTGTGCCGTCATCAAAAACATTATTGCCATCGCTTGTGGAATTACTCGTGGATTAGGTTTTGGAGATAATTTTCAGGCCGTTTTGGTCAGTAATGCCATGCAGGAAATTAAAATTTTCTTGGACGAAGTTTATCCAGAAAAAAACCGAGACCTCAATAGTTCAGGATATTTGGGCGACTTACTTGTTACCGCGTATTCCCAATTTTCTAGAAACAGAACCTTTGGTAATATGATCGGAAGAGGGTATTCCGTTAAATCAGCACAAATTGAAATGAATATGATTGCAGAAGGATATTACGCTGTCAGAAGTATCTATTTAATTTCCAAACAACACCATCTACAATTACCAATCATTGATGCGGTTTACAACATCGTCTACGAAAAAGTCAACCCACAAGCAGAAATGAATAAATTGAAAGGGTTCTTGAAGTAATAGAAGAGAGAAGAGAGAAAAGAAAAGAGAAGAGAGAAAAGTAAAGAGAGAAAATGGAAAAAGAGAAGTCCAATGAAACCTTTTACCTATTACCTATTACCTCTTACCTTTTACCTAATACCTATTACCTTTTTTATTCATCAAATGCTGCAATAATCTTAGCAGCTGTTTGGGCTAATTCTTCTTGGCTAGGCTTCATTTTCTCTTGAGAAAAATTAATATCTAGCATTCGATTCATTGGCACTAAATGTACATGCGCATGCGGGACTTCCAAACCAATCACCGCAACTCCTACTCGCTTGCAGGGTATTGCTTTTTTAATGGCAGGAGCAACCTTTTGAGCAAACTTCATCAAATCACCCAAAAGTGCTGGTTCAAGATCAAAAATATAATCAACCTCTTGTTTTGGAATAACTAAAACATGACCTTCCACCAATGGCATAACATCTAAAAAAGCCATAAAACGATCATCTTCTAAAATTAGATGACAAGGAATTTCCCTATTTACAATTTTGGTAAAAATAGTGCTCATATTATTCGATACGTCTTAAATTGCATTTACTAATTGGTTTTATAATCAAAGGCACTTTTTCTAACTTCACGGCATCGCTATCCAATCCAAACCATTTATCTTCTGAATTGGTGAATTGTTTCACAAAGAAATAAGCCTTCATCACTAATCGATCTAATAAGGGTAATTCATTATCAAAGGACAAGAATTTCTCCAAAACAACAAATCGGAAATCACCAATTACATTTTGTTCGTTCAAAGATTTGTATCGTGAAGTAATGTCCACCTCTCCCCTAGAAACCATTTCTTCTACTACCTTACGGAAGTACAAATTAATTCTTTGCTCGACTCTAAATCCTAATTTAAAATTCACTTTAATGATATCATCTGGCTCAATAACCGTTACTTTATAATCCATTGTATACGGCTCATCCAAAGTATCAACATGTACAAACCAATAGATGTCTGCTTTTTTAGGTCTTCTTTGAAAAATTGAATAAATAATCTTTGATTCTATATCTGAAACTTTTGCAGCATTGGACATAAATACAAGGTGTGTCGCATATTTGGGTATGGTTTCATCCTTACTCAATTCCTTCAATGGCTCAATATAATCAGCTAATTTCTCGTATTCAGTCAATTTTTGTTTAATTCGTGAAGCCCTGAACCAAATCCACATTAATAAAATTATGACGCCAGCAATGAACAATGATACATAACCTCCGTGGTTGAATTTTTGCAAGTTTGCAACTAAAAATGATCCTTCTAGCGATACATAAACTACTAAAAAAAGTAAAATCCACCACATATCAATTTTCTTAATATGCAGATAATAAGCCATCAATGATGTAGTCATCAACATCGTTAACGTGATCGCTAATCCATAAGCAGCTTCCATATTGGCCGATTCTTTGAACCACATGACTACACCTACACAACCCATCCAAAGGAAAACGTTGATAGATGGGACATACAATTGTCCTTTTTGATCCGAAGGATAAACCAATCGTACTTTTGGCCAAAAATTCAATCGAATTGCCTCTGATATCAAGGTAAAAGATCCTGAAATTAAGGCCTGAGAAGCGATTACCGCGGCGGCTGTTGCCACCATAATTCCAGAGAACAAAAATTCACGAGGCAGTAATTCAAAAATAGGTTTATGTGTTCCTAACAACATACCATTGTGCGCCAACAACCAAGCTCCTTGTCCAAAATATTGTAACAACAATGTAATTTTAACAAAAACCCAACTCAATCGAATATTTTCTCTTCCACAGTGGCCAAGATCAGAATAAAGGGCCTCTGCTCCCGTGGTACACAAAAACACTGCTCCCAATGCCCAAAATCCAGCGCTTCCCGCTTGATGGGTAGTCAACAATTCCCATGCATAAACTGGCGAAACTGCTCGTAAAATAGACCAGTCATTTTCAATCCAAATTAAGCCAGTGAGACCTAACATGGAAAACCATAATAACATAATTGGACCAAAAAATTTCCCAACTACTTTCGTTCCGAAAATTTGAAAAATAAACAAAACGGTTAAAATAACAATCACGATGGGTACCGTATCTGTAACAAAAGGAGTTCCATCGGCTCTTTTTAGCATCCTCAAACCCTCAATTGCAGATGAAACAGAAATAGGTGGGGTAATAATACCGTCCGCCAATAAAGCTGCCCCTCCGATGATTGCAGGCAAGGTCAACCATTTTGCATGCCTTCTGACCAAAGCAAACAAGGCAAAAATTCCACCTTCCCCTTTATTATCTGCACGCAATATTAAAATAACATACTTTAAGGTAGTTTGTAAAGTTAAGGTCCAAAATATACAAGACAGTCCTCCTAATACGGTCATCGCATTAATCGGCGCATCCCCGATAATCGCCTGCATTACGTACAATGGAGAGGTTCCAATATCTCCATAAATGATACCCATTGCTACCAACAGGCCCGCAGCAGTTGCTTTGCTTTTGTGTTTATGTTCCATTAAAATTGAAGGGAGTGTAAAATTTCTTTCAAACAGATATGTTTATCGTGAAAATGCAAAAATTGCCAAAAATTGTACTATTTTGTAGTGTTTTCTTGAAATATTTCAAGAAACGGATGCAAATATATATTCTTATTTCATATATCAATTCATTTTACAGCAAATCTTATCACATTTGAAAAGATATTTTTTACCGCTCAAAATAATACCCAAAAATGATATTCATTTCATCTTGAGATGTTAAACCAAAACTAATATCTTTTGAAGTAGTATTATCGTAAGTCACCACGGATGTTAAACCGACATTCGGCTCCAATTCAATGGGTTGCGCAAAATTAATTACTTTAGGATGTTGCCAGTCACTCGACTCGTAAATCACCTCTCCATCTCTCTTCCCGCCTTTGATTTTTATTTGAAACAAAGTTCCTCTTTCATGATAATGTGAAGTGAGGGAAACAATGGACACAGCCTTATCCTTCGTAAAACTGAAGTTGGTAGTAATGGTCGTTTTTTTATTCGCTGGTAATTTGAAATTCAAATTATTGAAATCAATCATTTTAACCACATTCTTTACCTGCGTGGCTGGAACCGTGTACAGATTAACATAATTTTCACCATACAAAGGTTCTGATGTTCGGTTAAAATAATGTGGATTTACATCTATGGAACTATTTGCTGGCAACATCAATGCCGTTCCTTCAGGAAAGGTATAATCTGAATTAGGATCCGTTCCTCCACCTAGAAAAATATGATTGGCTAATGTCAAATAAGTCAAAAAATCATAACTACCATCGGCATTCCGTAAATCACGAACTTCATTTAAATTGGGCAAAAAACTCTTGTCTTTGAAATCATATAAAACAAGATGGTGACTATTAGACCTTGATTTTAATTTAATTCGATTGACGTACACAGGACTTGCATTATTCAAGGGTCGTCTGACAAAAATTTCTCTTTCAAAATTAGGAGCCACCGTAAACTTATCGATTTTCAATTGAAAGCCTGCTTTACCTTCTTTTTCTGGAGAATCTAATGCGGAGAATGTGGAGTTGGGATCGTAATGAGGAGTAGTATCATCCAATAATTTTGAATCGACTACCGTACCTTTCTCAGGTGCTCCCGCTTCAATCCATTTTTTTACAAATTCCAATTGCCCAACGCTCAATGGCTTCCCGCCCAAGGGCATTGCAGTTCCATAATTCGCATTAGGATGATGTGAATTATCCCAATTCAATTTGTGATACAACAAACTCGCATCAAAGCTATATTTGGAAACCCTTTGTAATTTATTAGCAATTGCCACGGCATTTTTAGGCGCGACTCCAACCAGATTCAAATAAGAGGCAGAGGCGGTATTCAATACCAAGCCATGCTGTAAAAAACTAGCATCAGTATTGCTTAAATGACAACCAGAAGTGGCGCAAGAGGGTTTAAAAATTCGATCTTGAATTAAATCAAAACTACCCAGAACTTGATTATTGGGATTCGGTGTCACCGAATCAACAGATGATTTAGAACAAGAAATAATTGTTCCTATAAAAAAAATAACAAAAATAAGATTAGCGGTTTTCATTTCAAACGATAGATATCATGGCTTTCACCAGGTTCAATTTTTAAGACATTGCATAAAACCAAAAGTACTAATTTTCTAGAAGCTAACCACATGGGCAATCGATGCAAAGAGCAAAACTGTTCTAAAGTGATGCTTGCATTTTTATTTAAATAGTCGATTAACCACTTTTCCGAATCGCCATACGTAAATTGAATTCCCTCTTCCTGTTCCCTACGCAAAATCTGCTTCATTTCTTTACTTGCCTGCACACTTCTATCCTTGATACGCACATAACATTTTGGCTGATTTTCATTATCCAGTTGAACAAAATGGGGTTTATCAACGCTTTCAAAAACTTCATAAACCAAAATCGATTTACTATGGTCAAGCGCGACACGATAATTCGTGTAATGAAATGCCGGGAAACAATATTTTTCAATGGCTCTATTTAACACAAATTGATCTTCATCGGCAAATTTTAAACCTTGTATATCCCCATCATCACTTATACCGATCAATAAAATACCTCCTTTGGAATTAGCAAAAGCAACCAACTCTCGAACAATTTTTTCAGGGAATTTAACTTTCATTTTAAACTCCAAATGTTGGCCCTCTCCTTGTTTGGCTAAGGATTTGATTTGGCTCAAAGTCAAAATTGAAACCTCCGCATCCTCTTCCATTTGACCCAATAAAACTTCAGATCCCTGTTTCATAAACTATTTATTTATTGAAAGTACAAAATTCCCAAATTCATCATCTCTTTTCTAAAAAAAATTATTACAAGTATAGTAATTCAATAGACATTATGTATTTTTGTGAAAATTTAATAAAATGGATATCCAAAGTTTAGAAAAAGAGTTACAAAATCTATCTTTAGAAGCCCGATTAGCTAAAATAACAGGACTATTCGATAATAGTAAAATTGCATTTTCCACATCTTTTGGTCAAGAAGACCAAGCGATAACCTTTGCAATTACGGACCAAAAACTAGCTATTCGTATTTTCACTTTGGATACGGGGCGTCAATTCCAAGAGTCTTATGAACTTATGGACCTTACAACAAAAAAATATCATTTCGAATTGGAAACGTTTTTTCCGTCGAAGGATAAGGTTGAAACTTTGGTAAAAGAAAAAGGTTTTAATTCTTTTTACCAATCTGTTGAAAATAGAAAAGAATGTTGTTTTATCCGCAAAATGGAACCTTTAGCGAGGGCATTACAAGGTGTGGAGGTTTGGATCACAGGACTTAGGGCAGAACAATCGGACAATCGATCGAATATGCCGATGTTGGAATGGGATGAACAAAGAAAATTATTAAAATTTAATCCGATCATCGATTGGAGTTTTGAGCAATTAGAAAGTTATTTAATAGAAAATAAAATCCCACAAAACCCCTTGCACAAAAAAGGATTTATTTCCATTGGTTGTGCGCCGTGCACCAGAGCCATCGCTGAAGGAGAACATCCGAGAGCCGGCAGATGGTGGTGGGAAAACTCTCAAAAAGAATGTGGTTTACATGCCTAAATTAGCAATTTTACCTTATGAATAATACATTTTCACTCAGTACTGTCCAAGAAAAAATAGGTCATTTCCCAAGAAAACTGGAAGATGAGTCCATTTACATCATGCGTGAAGTAGCGGCTCAATTTGAACGTCCTGCTTTACTTTTTTCAGGAGGAAAAGATTCAATTACCTTGGTTAGATTAGCTCAAAAAGCCTTTTTCCCTGGCAAAATCCCTTTCCCTTTGGTCCACATTGATACAGGTCATAATTTTCCAGAAACAATTGAATTCCGAGATTGGTTGGCCAAAGAAGTGGGAGCAGAATTGATTGTTCGTTACGTACAAGATTCCATTGATGAAGGTAAAGCGAAAGAAGAAACAGGAAAATATGCTTCCAGAAACGTACTTCAGACAGTTACCTTATTAGAGACGATTGAAGAATTCAAATTTGATGCATGTATTGGTGGAGCAAGAAGAGATGAGGAAAAAGCTAGAGCGAAGGAGCGTATTTTTTCAGTAAGAGATGATTTTGGACAATGGGATGCCAAGCGTCAACGTCCAGAATTATTTGATATGTTAAATGGCCGAATTGCTGTAGGAGAAAATGTTCGAATTTTCCCAATTTCTAATTGGACCGAATTAGACGTTTGGAATTACATCAAAGAAGAAAAGATGGCAATTCCAAGTATTTATTACTCGCACAAAAGACAAGTCATAGAACGTGATGGCATGCTTTGGGCAGATTCAGAATATTTGAACAAGGAGGCAGATGAAATTCCATTTGAGGCTACTGTTCGTTTCCGTACCGTGGGCGATATGACTTGTACAGCTGCAGTAGCATCTGAGGCAAGCGATATTGATGTGATCATTGAAGAAATTTTATCTGCAGAAATTTCAGAACGCGGAGCAAGGATCGATGATAAACGCTCAGAAGCAGCGATGGAAAAAAGAAAACAACAAGGATATTTTTAATTGAAGAGAAAGAAGAAGATGGATATATTACGTATAGCAACAGCGGGTTCAGTAGATGATGGCAAAAGCACCTTGATTGGCCGCTTGTTGTATGAAACAAATTCAATTACCAAAGATAAAATTGAAGCATTGGAAAATGCTTCCAAAAGAAAAGGACTAGACTTTTTAGACTTGTCATTATTAACAGATGGCTTAATCGCAGAACGTGAACAAGGTATTACCATTGACGTCGCACATATATACTTCTCCACTCCACAAAGAAAATACATCATTGCAGATACTCCAGGCCACGTAGAATACACCAGAAATATGGTCACTGGAGCATCAACAGCAAAAGTTTCTTTGATTTTGATTGATGCCCGCCAAGGAATCGTAGAACAAACAGCAAGACATTTATCGATTGCCGCTTTATTGCGTATTCCCAAAGTAATCATTTGTATTAATAAAATGGACTTGGTGCAGTACCAAGAGTCAACATTTGAAAATATCAAACAAAGTCTTGCTCAATTAATTGCACAAACAAGTTTTGATGGTCAACACGTTAGCTTTTTACCTATCTCCTCATTATTTGGCGAAAACATCACCAAACAATCCGAAAAAATGCCTTGGTATAATGGTAAGAGCCTTTTAGGAGAATTGGAAGATTTTCAATTTGCTGAAACATTGGCTCAAGCACCAGCACGTTTCCCCGTTCAATGGGTCATTCGTCCAAAAACGGAAGCACACCATGACTACAGAGGTTACGCTGGAAAAATCTCCAGCGGTACTTTCAAAATTGGTGATAAAGTCAAAGTTTTACCCACCGAACAAGAAAGCGTCATTGCGAGTATTGAAAGATTTAGTGACACTCTAGAAAAAGCAGAAGCAGGTGATTCAGTCGTTATCACATTGGATCATGATGTTGATATCTCAAGAGGAAATACGCTTGTTTTGGCAGATGATCATTCAGCTCCACAATTAAAGGACTTTTCAGCCAAAATTTGTTGGTTAGACCATCAAGCTTTAACCGCTGGAAAAACCTATTTGTTGCAACATGGAGTGCATTTAACGAAAGCTAAAATCGTTCAAGTAAAAGAAAAATTAGATGTGGTTGCACAAAGCTCTGATTCACAAGTGGATGCTTTGAAATTGAATGAAATTGGTACCATTCACATTAAAACAGCACAAGCCATCATTGCAGATAAATACGCAGAAAATCCAGCCAATGGAGCCTTTATATTAATTGATGAATTTTCAAATTCAACCGTTGGAGTGGGATTCGTTGATTAATCAAGTATTCTAGGTAAGAGGTAAGAGGTAATAGGTAATAGGTAAAAGGTAAAAGAGAGAAGAGAGAAGAGAGAAGAAAATTACCCCCCTATTTTCTACTTACACAGTTAATGGGATAGTGTCTATTAACTATTAGCTTTACCTTTTACCTTTTACCTTTTACCTCTTACCTATTACCTGAATCAAATTTCTTAGGAGCATATAAAAACCCAAAAGCTTCAGCCCCCTCTTTGGAATGTACCTCATGGTGCACATAATGTGCCTTGATCAATCTTTTCATGTAAGAATTCTTCGCCTTGTATTTAATTTTCACTCGACGGTGAACAATGATATCATGGAAAATAAAATAGAAAATTCCATAAGTAGCAATTCCAAGGCCGATCCAAAACAAATATCCGTATTCAGGAAATTCACTACCGACAATGATTGTCAACGTAGAGCTAATTCCAAAAACCACAGAAAATAAATCATTTTTTTCCAATAGATTTTTATGGTGAACATGATGAGATTCGTGCCAATTCCACATAATCCCATGCATGATGTATTTATGTGTCAGCCAAGCTACACCTTCCATACCTACAAAAGTTCCCAACAATAAAATGAGATTAAGCATGTTTTATAAAATTTGAATTCATTTGCGTATAATAATCATTAGTTATTTAGAATACTTAAACATAAACATCGGTGGTTTTAAAATGTTTTGCCCAAAATTAATAACTAATCATGCGATTGAAGAATCAAAAACAAAATTTATACATAAGTCAGGAATAAATAGTGTTGAAAAACACTAATAAACTGGCAAAATGCTATTTTATCAAACAACTGAACTTTAAAACCCATAAATTGCAGGGGGTAAGGGGCCCTGTTCCCCTAAAAAAATCAAATTACAATTCCTACCACAAAACTAATTGTTATTATCAATTACCTGATTTTTCTAATTTTAGATGTTTTATCTGCAGCTCTAAGTTGGTGGTATCAGACATTCTAAGAATCGTTTCAACTAAAATGCAAGAAAAATTCAAATCCTTTATTCGAAGTAATACCTAATAATGCGAATTAAGGGTTGGAATAAGCATTTAATTTACTTACTAATGGTTGAGAATAAGCCAAATTCTGGATTACAATGCAATTTGTCGGCTAATTCTTTTTCCATGGTATTTCTTTTTTTGAAAAAAAAGAAACAAAAAACTTTTTTCTTTTGCTTAATCCAAGACGAATCCGTCAGCTGACGGACCGATTTTCACTTCGCTCACGGCTATTTTCTTTGACCCTGTCGCACATCGCCCCTGCGCATTGTCAAAGAACCGCCTTGCCGCTTCGTTCAAATCTTTCGTTGGGATTAAGCCTTGGCCATAAATGAAGCTTTGGGTGTTTTGAATGAAATGTTTTTCAACCGTTTAGTCACATTAATAGCTAACAAGTAATTATCTTTGTAAATTATACGTATACCCTCAAAAATTCAGGGTTGATTAGAATGTCTTTTATGATTGATAAGAACTACGCTCCGCAGGAGATTGAACAAAAATGGTACCAATACTGGCTAGAAAACAAATTTTTTGCTTCTAAACCAAATCCCAATAAGGAACCCTATTCCATTGTGATTCCTCCCCCCAACGTAACGGGCGTTTTGCACATGGGCCATATGTTGAACAATACCATTCAAGATGTCTTGATTCGGAAAGCGAGAATGTCTGGCAAAGAAGCTTGTTGGGTTCCCGGAACCGATCATGCCTCCATTGCTACGGAAGCGAAGGTAGTTGCCATGCTGAAAGAAAAAGGCATCGAGAAAAAAGATATTTCTAGAGAAGAATTTTTAGCCCATGCTTTTGAATGGAAAGAAAAATACGGAGGTATCATTCTAGAACAATTAAAAAAATTAGGTGCTTCTTGCGACTGGGATCGTACGCGATTCACTATGGAGCCTTCTCTATACCAAGCCGTTATTGATACATTTGTGCGTCTTTACAATAAAGGACTCATCTACCGTGGAATTCGTATGGTTAATTGGGATCCTCAGGGCAAAACGGCCTTATCTGATGAAGAAGTTATCTACAAAGATGTTCAGGCTAAATTATTCCATATTCAATATCCTTTAACAGATGGTTCTGGACATGTTACCATTGCCACCACTCGTCCAGAAACCATTATGGCAGATGCAGCCATCTGCGTCAATCCAGAAGACCCGAGATACCTTCATTTACATGGCAAAAAGGTATTAATCCCTTTGATCAATCGAGAAATCAGCATTATTCCAGATGAATATGTAAGTACAGATTTTGGTACAGGATGCTTAAAAGTTACTCCAGCGCATGATTTGAACGATTATGAGCTTGGAATTAAACATAAATTGCCGGTTATCGACATCTTGAATGATGACGGAACTTTGAACGAAAAAGCAGTCATTTTTGTAGGAGTTGATCGTTTTGAGGCTAGAAAAAGAATTGTTAAGCAATTAAAAGAAGAAGGTTTCTTGACGGAAACCGAGGAATATAAATCGACGGTTGGAACATCGGAAAGAACAGGTGCGGTGATAGAGCCGAAACTTTCTTTGCAATGGTTCTTAAAAATGGAGGAATTAGCCAAACCCGCTTTGGATCATGTCATGAACGACGATATCCAATTGCATCCAGCTAAATTCAAAAACACTTATCGATCTTGGATGGAAAATGTTCGCGATTGGTGTATTTCTCGCCAATTGTGGTGGGGACAACAAATCCCTGCTTTCTATTTGCAAGATGGCACCGTGATTGTTGCCAAGGATAAACAAGAAGCATTAAAAATCGCCAGAGAAAAATATCAATTATTTGCTTTGGTGGAAGATGATTTAATACAAGATCCTGATGTGTTGGATACTTGGTTCTCTTCTTGGTTATGGCCAATTTCCGTTTTTGATGGCATTGAAAATCCTGAAAATGAAGACATTAGTTATTATTACCCAACCAATGATTTAGTTACAGGACCTGATATTTTATTCTTTTGGGTGGCTAGAATGATTATTGCAGGGTATGAATGGAGAGGAGAATTACCGTTTAGAAATGTTTATTTGACCGGAATTGTACGAGATAAGCAAGGCAGAAAAATGTCCAAATCCTTGGGCAATTCTCCGGATCCTTTGGACTTGATTGAGAAATTCGGAGCAGATGGTGTTAGATCAGGTTTATTGTTTTCTGCACCGGCAGGTAACGATTTATTGTTTGATGATAAATTATGTGAACAAGGACGAAACTTTTCAAACAAGATTTGGAACGCATTTCGTTTGATGAAAGGCTTACAAGTGGTGGATGGAAAAAATTCACCTGAACATCAATTAGCCATCGAATGGTTTGAATCAAAATTAGCTCAAACCATTTCGGAAGTGGAAGATCACTTTAGTAAATTTAGAATTTCAGACGCTTTATTGGCGATTTACAATCTGATTTGGGATGATTTTTGTGGAAAGTATTTAGAAATCATCAAACCCCCTTACCAAAGCCCTATTCATTCAGAAACATTGAACGGAACCCTTCGATTGTTCGATGAATTAATGCGTTTACTTCATCCATATATGCCATTTATTACAGAAGAAATTTGGCAAAATATTGAAAACAGAAAGGAAAATGAAAGTATTTGCGTGGCTGATTTTCCAAAATCCAATTCGGTTAATTCAGAATTAGTTGCTCAATTTGATCAGTTGTTTGAGATTATTACCAAAATCCGCGAGATTAGAAACGCAAAGCAACTTTCGCCGAAATTGGCATTGAATCTAGTGATCAAAACGGCTAATGAAAATGCCTACCAGTCTACAAAAGCCATTTTAGTTAAACTAGCAAACCTGGGAAATGTAACTTTCAGCCAAGATAATATAACAGATGCACAAACGTTTGTAGTCAAATCCGATCAATTTGCAGTTCCTTTGGAAGAGGAAGTAAATCCAGAAGAATTAAAAGCTGAAACAGAAAAGGAACTGTTTTATTTGGAAGGGTTTAAAAAATCGGTAGAGGCCAAATTAGCCAATGAGCGATTTGTCCAAAATGCCAAAGCGGATTTGGTAGAACGTGAGCGTCAAAAATTACAAGATGCAGAAACCAAAATAAACTCTTTGAAAGAAATTTTAGCCAGATTGGCCTAATGATAAAAAAACACCTATTTCAAGTTGTATCCATTGGCTTGCTCTTCTCAGGATTGATTGCTTGTGAGAGCAAGCAAACACAAAAAGAGAAAGCTAGCACAAAAGTCGATATCCAATTGGATTTCAAACGATTGGATCAAGCCATCGCAAAATGCTCATCAGAAGATGCTCTTGATAGTTTGTTAAAAGCAAATCCAGAGGTTTTGGAAGCCTATTTTCAAACACGAGTCAGCGATTCTAGAAAATTGGCTGAGAAACTATTTCCTTTGTTTCAAAACCCCGCATTAAGAAAATTCTATCAACAATCGCAACAAAGTAATTTCTATGGAAATAATCGATTGGAAAAAGGATTATATGAAGCATTTCAAAAAATAAAACTAGATTTTCCAGAGGCCAAAATTCCTAAAGTCAGAACAGTCTTTTCAGGTTTTGGAGGAATTGGACAATTCCCTGCCCAAGATCTAGTCATTACCGATAGTCTAATCGTCATCGGCCTCGATTATTTCATGGGAAAAAATGGCTTGTATTTGCCTCCAAATACTTATTCCTATCAAATGAGAAGAATGTCACCAGAAGCTATTTTGGGACAAATTATTCTATTGTATTCTGCAAAATTCAATGTGCATGAAGCAGAAAACAATACACTATTAAGTGATATGATTTGGTATGGGAAAGGATATTATTTCACTAAAAACATTTTACCTACGCTTCCTGATAGTCTTTTATTTGGCTATTCGAGTCAAGAAATGGCAGAAACAGAAGCCTACCAATCCTTGATTTGGGAACATTTTATTGATCAATCATTGTTGTATAAACAAGACGAATACACCAAAACAAAATATCTGGGTGAACGACCAAAAACAACTGAAATTGGTCCAGCCTGTCCGGGTTCCATTGGACGCTGGCTTGGATATACGATTGTTTCGAGATTTCAACATAATCATGCAAATAAAAGTTGGGTAGATATCATGAAAACCAAAGACGCATCGATTATTTTACAAGGATCTGCCTACAGAGGCAAACCTGAAAAAGAAGAAAATTAAAATGGCAAAAAGACACGAAAAATTTGGAGCGGGAGTAGATCCTAAAGATGCAGCCAAAGTAAATAAAGAAGGCATAATAAAGGCTCTTAAGGTTTTTAAGTTTATTTTACCCTATCGTTGGGTGTTTGCGCTTGGAATGATCTTTCTCTTCTTATCCAATCTAACTACCCTTAGTTTTCCTCTACTGATTGGTGAAATGACAAAAGTGATGGAAGGGAAATCGAAATACCACATCAATGAAGTCACCGTATTTTTCTTTAGTATTTTAATCGTCCAAGCCATACTTTCTTTTTTTAGAATCTATACCTTCACACAGGTTTCTGAAAAAGCCATGCGAGATGTCAGACAAACCTTGTATGGAAAGATCATCACCTTGCCTATCGCACTGTTTGAGAAACGAAGAGTAGGAGAAATGATGAGTCGAATCACTTCAGATATCACCCAATTACAAGATGTGTTGTCCATTACTTTAGCAGAATTTTTCAGACAAATTTTCACACTGATTGGAGGAATTGCATTGATCACTTATATATCATGGAAACTGACATTGTTTATGTTGGCAACCTTCCCTGTACTGGTGGTGGCGGCATTGATTTTCGGAAAATACATCCGCAAAGTATCCAAAAAATCTCAAGATGAATTAGCTAGTACCAACATTATAGTAGAGGAAACATTCCAATCCATTCAAGCAGTTAAAGCATTTACCAATGAAAAATGGGAAGTAGCAAGATACGCCGCATCCTTAGAAAAGGTCGTAGAACAAGCCTTAAAGGCAGCAACCTTCAGAGGCGGATTTGTCAGCTTTGTAATTTTTGCTTTGTTTGGAGGGATAGTAGGTGTCGTTTGGTATGGAGCGCAGTTAGTGGCTCAAGGAGATTTACTATTAGCAGAATTGTTGACTTTTATCTTTTACACAGCCTTCATCGGAGGTTCAGTAGGAGGTTTAGGAGATATTTATGCCCAATTGCAAAAAACTATTGGAGCTTCGGAAAGAATTTTAGAAATCTTAAATGACCCGTCGGAAGTAAATTTGAAACAACAATACAGTGATTCAGCGATTCCATTCGGAGAAATTGAAATCAAAGAACTTCAATTTAGTTACCCAAGCAGACCAGAAGTAGAGATACTCAAAGGCATATCTTTCAAAATTAAACCAGGACAAAAAGTGGCCATTGTAGGTTCTTCAGGAACAGGTAAATCAACCTTGGCACAATTATTCATGCGTTTTTATGAACCAACTGG
>JACCDS011117538.1_pt1 | contig 47951 bp, 39 predicted proteins | sample 7446441 | NCBI WGS metagenome assembly JACCDS01 (sample SAMN15323445, study PRJNA562643) | freshwater metagenome | isolation source: river surface water | place: USA:Blue River Watershed | collected 2017-08-17 | reverse complement strand
TGATGAAATCTTTCCAATATTGTTGGGTATGTTTCACATATTCTTTTTGATAAACCGCATACATTTTAAATAATTGCTCTAATTTCGCATGATTCATATCATGCGATAAAGTATAGGATTTAATCAAGTTTATGGTGTTTGATGTATTTTTTTTATCTGTGTGTTTTTTGCTCATCAATCAATTTTTTGAATTAAAAATAAATTGACATAAATTTCTTATTTTGTCAAGTGCTTTTTCATCGATTTTTAGTTTCCACACGTTTTTCCGGAGAGCCTTTTCTTTTAAAGCTTTTAATTCATCACTCATGCGTCTAACCACACAGACAATGATATGATCCTTAATCATTGCTTGCGTAATCGCCAATCCAATTCTTTGTGCATTTCCAGTAATTACCAAGACATCAGACATAGCTTTTTCTCTCCCATTGCTCTCTGGTAATATAAGCACCTACCCCCACTTCATTGGCACCTAAAATCACATTCGGTTTTAAAATTTCAATATCAAGCGCCAAAATTCTTGAATCAATAAAACCAAACTCAATCAATTCAGCAAGCAAGCTTTCCACCAAATCAACATGTGGTCTATTTGACCATGAATGAACAAGAGTACATATTTTGGAATAATCCAAACAATCATTGATGTTTTCAGGTTTGAATTTAGGATTTCCATGTGCTACAAAATTAACAATGACAGGCTGTTTCTGTAGATATTCGAAATCACAAATACCTATAAACATATTCACTTTAATATTTCTGGCAATCATTTTAAACATGTATTTCTCCTTTGTGTTTTTTCAGGCAACCATTGCATTTTAATTGGAACATTCCAATTGTCAATTGATTCGATTCGTTTGACATTTTCTTGATAAATATCATCCAGTATTTTTTCCAATAAATACTTTGGAAAATCATGAGATGAATTTTCTATTTTCGTAAACCATTGTTCTAACTCTGTTAAAAAACCTTCTTTTAACTGATTAACTAATGCTTGTTCTTCAAACTTCCAATAAGGAGCAGGAAAACAACAACAATGAATAGCCATTTCAAACTCAGAAGGCTCAAACTTTAGATGTTTTTGAATGATTTTTTTTCTTAATTGAACAGACAAGGCATTCATGTCTTCTACCACAACTCTTGGATTTGAAGTATTTCCTTTATGCCTTCTAACCATGACTTGCGCAGTATCCAAATTAGATAAATCACCAAATTGGCTGAAACTCATCATGAAGTCCCAATCATTATTGATGGTATAATCTTTATAGAATAAACCATTTTTTCTTTGAATATCTCGATTAAAAATGAATCCACTATGTGCAATTTCATAATTAAACATTGAATAAATAGCCAACTCTTGAGGCTTTTCTCTTTTTTTATCTTCAATCGATTTTTCTAAATCCATGATTCCAAAGTACTCAACTTGTGAACCAAAGGCCACAATTGAAGGATTTTTTTGAATAAAATCAAATGACGCTTTTAACCAATCTTTTTTGGGTATATCATCAGAATCCATTCTAGCACCATATTGTCCTTGTAACACACTGAGTAAATGATTTGACATCACTGGGTCTCCTCTAGAAATAGGATGAGTCACATAATGAAAGCGTCGATCTTTTGTACAAAAATCTTTGATGACTTGCAATGTATTGTCAGTTGATCCATCGTCTCCAATCCAACATTCAAAATCTTGAAATGTTTGATTTTTAATAGCCTCTAATGTTTCCAACAACATTTCTGGTCTATTTTTAACAGGTATGTATACACTAAAAAACATATTCTTTTCCCCCAATAAGTCATCATACCAATGATATCAATTCATTGCAAATCATACATGTGAATTAACCGTTTATTTTTTAAGTATATCGATTGATTCATTTATCAATCCAATAGATTTTTAGACATCATAAATGTCCCAATTTAATATTTCAATAAGATAATTCTTGATAAATCATAAAATGGTTTTGAAATTATATTTTTTTAATCTCAAAAAATATTCTTGTAACTTGATAGCAACTTGCTCAATATCTGCTTCATAAGCTCCAGCACAGTTAAATCCTTGTACTTCCATGATGTAGTATTTATCTGCACTTTTACAAATATCTATGACATAAGCTGGCAATGGATTCCATCGTTCAATAACTTCATATGCAAAATCAATAACTTCTCTTGGAGCACCTCTTTGCTTATATAATTTACCTTTTTGATAATATTGACTCGATGTCACTATTTCACCATCTACCACAAACAATCTCCATTCAGCTGAAATTCCATATGGCTGTCCAACAATGATAGGCGTTTGAGCATCTATATGTGCAAAAATACACTGTTTAGCCTCTAAGGTCCAGTTCAAAAAATCATCTATTTGAGTTACATGTCCAGAAAATGACTTATTATCATGTTGTGGTCTGACAAAGATAAAACCATCTTCTGTAGCCAACTTCATACCATCTTTTAAATTAAAATCTCCAACAGTTGTCATCCATGTTTTATCGGGTGAATTTAACAATAACTCACCATAGTGCTTTATCCAATTGGTATAGGTCAGTGTATGAGAATCACCAAAAACACCTTGCTTCCAATACTCATCTCTTAAACATGCATGAATCAATGAAGTAGAGCCATAAACAACAAAAGGAGTGTCTACTTTTTCTATCGCCAATTGTTCAGAAAATGGAATGTGATTTATTTCAATGACTTGAGCACCTGTTTTTTTGACAGAATTTACATAATTGAGAATATCAGATTGTCTCCCCATATTCGTTTGAATAATCCATGTTAAATTTTTCAAAATAAACTCCTTTTTATAGATTATAATATAAAAAAATATTTTTTTAGTTTTCTTTTTAAAAAATTTTATTATAATCAATATAAAATATTTAATATACAATGAACATCAAAAAATTCAACCATTTTTATAAACCATATCTCATCAAAGCAATTGAACTGAACTTTCATGGCAAAGAAGACTTTTCGTTTCAAGATGATTTCCTCGATTGTTTAAAAACCAATCAAAAAAAATTAATCTCTTTGATAGGAGATAAACTAACACAAGAAGCATGTGATTTTTTTTCACATCATCCACAAGAAATTGCTCAGCATTTAGAGTGTTTAAAAGATGATAAAAAGTTAATAGAAGATGTATTTAAATTTGAAGATTTATATCTTGTCAATAAAAATCTCATAGGAAATTTTCAATTAGTGCATGATTTAAATCTTTTGCCAACATTCGACTTTTCTCATTTTAAAAACTTATGTGATGCAAATAATTTTTCTGGCTTAATTCCTTTTTTAAAAAAATCAAACATTCAGTCCATTGATATCATTCATCATTGTTTTGGCATAAAAGATTTTAACTGGATGAATTTTGATGTTTCTTTCTTGGAAGATTATCAAAAAAATAAAATTGAAATTTTATCTTTGTTAATCAAATATAAAGTACATGGCTCAATGATGAATGAGCTTAAAAAATTAACAAAAGAAGATTTACTAGAAATAGAGAGAAGAGATAAAGAGCATGGATATGATTTATACAATGAATATCATCGTTTGCTCAATTTAAAAGATGAGGCTGTGGTTAAACTTATTTTAGATAAATTTAACGCAAGCCCTCTTTTATCCAAATGGAATAGTCCTCAAATTGATGTCCATGATTTTCCTGAACTCATATTGAATTATATTAAAGATAAAAATCTTATGAGAGATAGCCTTCCTTTTTCATTACAATCATGGTTTACTCCTCTGGATACGTTAAAGAAATTCAATCATGTTGATGCTAAATTATTTGAACCATCTTATTTTGATGAAAATGAGATGGAAATCATGCTATCCCTTAAAGAAGTAAACACTTTTGACCCATCTTTGATGAAAATCATGAACCCAGAAATCTTGAATAAAATTTTAAGCGATGAAATATTATTTGATAAAATTTTAAGCTCTTTTTCTCATTTTATTTCTACTCCAGACTTATTTATTGATAAGTATGATCAATATTTGAATAAAAGATTAAATAAACTTAACGAAATGGCAGAAAAAACCAATACGATTGAACAACTCAATGAATTGATTTTTTTCAAATTAAATCCCCATAGTGTTTTCCTAAGTACAGGACATACACATCGTTCCTTGGAGCAAGCATTTATTAATAAAAATTCTATTGAATCACCTTATATTCCTATTTTTGAAGATTTCAAAATACACAAATTGACTAATTTTTTTCTTTCTGAAGAAAAACAAAGAATTGATTTTTTAGACAAATACAAAAATAAATATGATGAAAAACTTTTAAAAGAATTTTTATCGATTCCTCATTTTCTTTTAAAAAATTTAATGAATCAATCTTTAAATGATGGCGAAATTGCAAGATTATTTTTTATCAAAAAAATTAATGATTTTGAAAAAAACAAAATCAAAAGTTGTTTGCAATCATTTAAAAAAATGAGCAACAAATCATTAAGTGTGAAAGATAAGGAAAAACTTCATATGATTTTTTATCAATTAGAAGATGAGTATAATCATTCCTTTATTGAAGAATATTCATTAAGTTCATTTCGTTCATCTGTTATTTACGCAGAAGAATTGAAAAAATACAGAGGATCTTATAAATCATTACCCGTAGATAATTACAATCAAGAAATTAAAATAAATAAAATTTTATTAAATATTGAAGATCATAATAATTATCCTTTAATAGATAAAATGAAAAGATTAAAGCATTGGAATTTACAACAAAAAAATCATTTCCATCATTTAATTTATTATTTTGTAGATTCTGAATTCATTAAATACCAATTGAATGATATTCCTATTTTTAGAAGAGACAGTAACTCAATTGGTCATTATTTCAAATTAGAAAATTTTTCTTTCGAAGAAATTAAAAAATTCAAGTCTAAAGATTTTGATTCAGTCATTCATCATCTTAATTTATTTCATATAGAGGAAATTGATTTTTTAAAAAATGCTACTTATAAAAAAGAGTTTCAAAACGTACTAAAAATATTAATGCAAAAAAAAGATGCAGATTCCCACATATATCAAATATCATTATTAAAAAATATTTTTTCAGAAAATTTACTCGATCATGAGATAATAAAAAATATATCTTTTGATTTTATTAAATCAAAAACAAAAGATTTTCAAAACTTCTATCAAAATCCAGAAATAATTTCTGAAAAAAATCGCCGCATTGTTGAAATGACATTGGAAGCTTCAAATTATATACCAAAAATAAACTTAATGCTTTGTGAAATTATTCCAGATTTTAAAGAAAAAAATAATCTTTTATTTGAAGAGTTTCTCATCAAAAACTCTTTACATCTTCCTGAATATCAAAATCAATCAATCACTCAAAGCTCTCTAACAGCTTTAACTATTTTGAACACAGACAATAAGAGAAAATTACTAGATAAATTATTGATTGAAAACTTTAACATTTTCACTGAAGTCATGACTCATATTCCAGATGATTTTCTCCAATACATCCAGAGTTTATCAGAGGAAAAAATCATTTATCTTTTTCAAAAAAATTCAGAAAAAATATACAGTGTTGTCAAAGAATTAATCAAAAATCAAATAACTTTACCGATATCATCAAAGGAAAAAAGTCGTGAAATTTATGACCATCTTCAAAAAATACCAGAAGATAAAATTGCATCTGAAGAAAAATATAAAATTTCTTTTGTTGGAAGCGCAAGCTACCCTCAATTCTTTAATCTGATGAATAAAGATTGCTTTATCAATAATTTGGAATCTATCATTACAAAATATCCCTATCAATTGTGTAATGATATGCGTTATAAAAATTCAATCTATGCTCAAACAGAAACATTAAGCATAGACCATCAAAAGCTTTTACTAGAATCTTTGGTTGAATTATCCAAAAATTCACCACCTGATTGGGAGATTAATGAAATCAAAGCCATTGATTTTTCATTTATTAAAAATTATTGGAAGCATACATATGATGTCCATCATGTCAAAGAAAGTAAAAAATTGATTGAAGAAGTATTTATCGATGATAACATTTATTTTCTATACATGTATCAATTTAAACTAGCTCTTGATTTTAATCCACTTAAGATTTTACCAATAGATGAAAATCGTTTAAGACAAACATTTTATTTATCAGAATATGATGATATTTCTATGAATATTAAAAAAGATTTTATATTCAATGATGTAGTCAATAAAGAAAAATATATTAGTGGGGTTTTAGATTTGTTAGATCTTGAAAAATATCCATATCCATCAAGATTATTCGATCCAATTTTTTATGATTTTTTTCATTCAATTAATTTTCAGTCAGAAAAAAATTATTCTATTTTTCATGAACAAAAACCTTTGATATTAAAATCATTATTACAAAAAAATCCAGACATTCTCTTTAGTGAATATTCTTTTTTAAAACATGAAAAAATCAATGATATCATTGAGATGACACTTGAATCTTCACAGATTAATATTCAAGACATTTATAAAAATCTTAACTCCAGTTATCAATATGAAAAAATAGAAGATTATAAAAATTTTTTAACCTTACTTATTAGAAAATCAGTAGAAAAAAATGATTTCAAATGTTTGCAATTTATTTATCATGATTTTAAAGATGATTTTTTAAATCATGATTGTATTTTTTCGTCAATGGAAAAACATGAAAAAAAATATTTCATGAATCAAATTAAAAATATTTTAGATAATGAAAATATTAATAAAACCATCATTTCCAATGATAATGCAGTAGAAGAAAAAAAATCTATCAAAAGAAAAAAGATTTGATTTTTAGATTGAAATGTATATGATTAAATCATAAAAAGAGAAAAAGATTATGTCTAAAGAAAAATTACTTGAATATGTTCATGAAAAACTGGTTGACGAAAACAATACTCATACCAAACACATGTCCTTCCTAGCTTTAGGCTCATCTTGCCTTTTATTAGGCTTAGGCGTCATTGCTAATACTGCTTTGCAAGGCTCTTTTGATGTCTCTGTTGTTGCTCCAAGCCTTTTAGCAGGTTTTACTGGATATCAAATGTTGAAATCAAATAATCAATTAAAAGAAGACAATGAATGTTTCAATACACTCAAAGAATTCAGAAAATTTATCAAAAACAGCAATCAACCTGATTCCTTTTATGAAGAGCAATTAGCAAAGATGAAAAGCCTATATGTTAACTCCTATGAAGAAGATAGAGTTAATTCTGATAAAGTCAAAGATCATCTAAGACAAGTGATGCTGCAAGCCCACATCAATGCAAATCCATTTATTCAAGATAATCAATCAAATCAAAGAATAAATGTTGATGCTATTCAAAATCAACCCTCAACATTATCTACTCATGCACTTGACGCAAAAATAATTTCTCAAAAAATAATTCAAATGCGAGGAGCAGAAAATGAACATCAACGTCAGATAAAGCCAACATAAAAAATCATCAATTTTTTAATGATTGATATACAAACATATCAATAAAAATCCTTCAATCAAAAATCGTATGAAAAATATCAATTTAGAAAAATTACTCAAAATCTATCAGGATTATCTTATCAATCTCAGTTTTAAAGATTTTCAAGTAAAATCATTTGAAGACACCAATTTTTGGCATGATTTTATTCATGATATTGTCAACAATCCCGAAAAAATTAGAAAAACACTTTCCATTAATCAATTTAATGATTTGTATGAGATACTGGAAATCAATCCAAATGAATTTCACTCAGATGATCAATTATCTTATCTTAAAGACATTCATGCATTTGATAACAAATGGGCTGTCCCAAATTTTTCATTGAAAGATTTGATTGAAAATTTTACCATTTTAGCATTTTTACATAAAGTCGGCTTCGATTATCCTCGTTATTCTTTAGAAGAATTATCTACTACAAAAGTAAAAGATTTTCAAATTGATTTACTGGTCAATCATGATACAACTAAATGGGATTTATATCAATTTTGTCAAAATATTCATGGATATGATTGGAGAATATTTCCAGCAGTGGGAGTTGAAGAAAGTGAGCGTATTTTATTGGATTCATTGGAAAATAATATAATAATACCTCAACTTTTAAAAACATTAAAAAATTTTGATGCAAATCAATTGGTCAATATCAAAGATACATATCCCAATGCATTTGAAACAATTATTAATAAACACTCTAAACATTTAAATCTTTATGATGAGGACTTAGTTCATTTGGTTTTAACTCATTTTGATTTTAAAACAGAATTATTTAAATTTCCTCCAATTAACGCCCAAAAACACAAGGGATTATTGCTTGATTTTTTAGGTAAAAGAAAAGATATCACTGAAAACCTAGATGGTAAAATTCCTTTTGATTTTTCTCAACATTTACTTCCTTTAGAATTATTAGAGTATTTTGATTATGTTTCTCCAAATTTGTTTGAAAAAGACTATTTTTCAGAAAATAAAGAAAAAATTATCAATATTTTATCCTCTAGAAAATGCCACATCAGTCATCATGTCTATGATTTAGAAAATACAGACAAAAATGTTCTCAAAAGCATTTTTCATATTGATAGATTCTTCAATGAATTATTCATTCAAATGCAAGAATCTTATAATCTTGCCAACAGACGTTTATCACAAAATATCATTGAAGCCTATCAAGAAGTTCTAAAAGAAAAGTGTGAAGATATTTTCGAAAGTATTCATTTTTCATTAAATGAAAAAAAATTCAGAAATAATCCATTGAAAAATCCTTCTTTTAAAAACCTGGATGCTTCGTTCCATTCAAGTCGTGATTTTAATCATGAACATCTGATGATTTCAAGCAATCATTCTTATCAACAATCAATTGATACAGTCAATCATTTATTAGAGCAAATAGAGCAGTTATTAAATTCTAAAATTGTTAATAATGATTTGTGGTATTTAGATAATTTTCATCAAAAAATCATTGATGAAATGTTGCCATTTGGAAATATTCACATCTTGGTTGATTTAACCTTTATCATTAAAAATCATTTCTCCAATCCTCATGATAAATTGTTAAACACACAAACAAGCATCAATTCTTATAACTTATATGATAAGTTTATTCATTATCCAAATGAAATCGCACAATATTTTTCACAATTGTATTTATTGAACCCCAAAGATGCAAATATTCAATTTATTCATGATCATATAGACCAACTACTGTGCCTCTCCCCTTTATCTTTGCATCAATTATTTCATGGACCTGTAGAAACTAATTGTATAGCACCTTATGAATTCATTCATACATTTTATGATTTTCATGAAAGAAAGATGAATAAGATTCTAGAAGGTTTTAAAGAATTGGACTCCTTTATCTTAAATGAAGCACAAGAGTCAAAATTACGTGAAATATATGATTCATTTAAAACCTTCGTATATAAACCTATATCTCAGCATTATCAAATACCCTCAAATCATTTAATTAATGACATTTCATATCCTCCATTTCATGAATATGAAACATTAAATCAAAAACACATGCTTGAAAAAATTCAATCTTATTTTCCCGATTATAATAAAAATTTACCTATTGCAAAAAATAATCATATGATTTCTTCTTTCAAGAACACTATTGATTCTCAAACAACTGAATTGAATGATAAATCCATAAATGTACCCCATGAGAATCAAAATTTAATAGAGTTAAAAATAGCAAATATTGAATTTATCTCAGATACGCCAAACTCTATTGGATATGTTTTTAATTTGAAAGAATTAACCAGTCAAGATATCGCAGCACTGAAAAACAAAGATTTTCATACATTGATTCATAAAATAGATTTTGAATTATTGAATCATATGTTTGAGCGAGAATTGGGTAATGAGACATTTTACAAAAAGCTTTTTTCTGACATCATCACAGATAAATGTATACATTCTCAAAAGGATATTTTTGTTCATCAAAAATATCATTTAATGCTTAATTTTATCAATCATTTTACAAATGATTCAGAACACCAATTTATTGATGATTTTATAAAACATCATCACTCATTATTTAAAAATTATCAATCAACTAAAAAATTAAATGTAGAATCTTCCTTAAATACACCCTTCATTGAAATGAGCAAGGATTTTTCAATTCAGCCTATCATATTTGATGATATGACTCAAAATAAAAATTTTATACATGAATTTTTAATCAAAGTATATAAAATAGATAAATCCTTGAACAATTCAGAAAATTTTGCTTTTAATTACTTGCTCAGACATCACATCGATATTGATAAAGTTTATGAAGAAATTTTTAATGAAACATTAAATTGTTTAGAATTACATCAATTAAAAAAGAATATTGAACTTTTAGAAGAAGCACAACAATTAAAGGTTTTAGGAAACTTATTTGAACATAAGTTTTTAACTTTCATTGATTTATGTATTGAATACAATCATTCTACAGATAATATATCAATCAATGATTTTATCTCAACTTTATCAGAAGAAAAACTCTTACACATGTTAAGCGAAAATGCTTTATCAGTTGATTTTCTCAATTATTGTATTGAACAAAATATAAAACTGAATATTCATTCAGAACAAGCAACATTCACTTTTTTTGATACATGTTTCTTACATGAATTAGCTTTTTCATCGTATAAAAATATTTTTAAAATATTACCCCCATCGTCAAATGAATTGTTAAAAGATAAACTAATAGAAGAGCATGCCACTCAAATGATAAATTTATTGCATAGAAATCGACATGAGCACTTTTTTGAAAAAGATTTATCTGCAAAGCAACAAATAAATTTATTGAAAATATTAAAAGAAAATAACGATTTTACCAATTTAATCAACACTTCGATTGCTCAAAGCATGAATTTGTCGTTTGTTCATCAAGCATCAGATTTGAAAAGCATTGAACAATATACATCTGATTCATATATTGAATATTTTATGTTTATGTCATATGCATTTAAGATTAGTCAAGATAAACAACTTCATTTCGAATGTGATACTGAAGTATTTAAAAAACAGTTTAATTTAGAAAATCAGCAAGATAATCGCCATATTAAAGCAGGCGCTCTCATATTTGAGAGTTTAAATCATGAAAAATTCTTGCAAGGATTTTATTCTTTTTTAACAAGCCATATTGATCATCAATTTAAAATTGATTTTATGAAAACAGTTTTGCCACTTTGGGAATTAAATGTTGCTGAACATTCTCCTATTCATCTTTTTTCACCTCAAGAAGAAATGAATATTATTTCTACTTTATTAGAAAATCAACCATCTATTTTTTTCAATAGTTTAAGCATATTACATCAAGATTATGAACAAAGATTATCATATGCCAAAAATGTCCTCAACGAAGAAAAGTGCTTGGAGTTATTAACTCACATGGAAAATTTTTATGGTTTCGGCTCAAATAAAAACATGGATGTTTTGCAAATCATGATTGACAATAATAAGGAAAATCCTGTTATGATTCGGAAAATTCGTCATTTACTGATTGAAAAAGAGCACGTAGGTGTAAATTTTCTAGAATCTCATCAAATGCAACTTTTGATGCAAACTACTCAAAATTTAATAGAAGAAAAGAAGATTAATATGATAATTAATCTTCCAGATGAATCTAACATGATAAAAAAGAAAAGAAAAATATAATTTTTTTTATTTTAATTTGATGCTTTTCTGATATTGCTTCAATGATGCATCTGGATGACAATCTGCAATGAAATTCATCATATCAGTACCATCTTTATGAATATAAAAATCAACCATTTTTTCATTGAATTCTTGAGCACGAGTCGCAGGAATTGAAATTGCATCAATTCCATGACTCATTAAAATTCCATTCATCATGCGAGATGTTCTCTTATTTCCATCAAAATAAAATTGTTGCAATGCTCCAAATAAGAAAAATGCAAACGCTCTTTCCACAGGATTTTCCAATTGATTCAATGACAATATTCCATCTTGAAATATTTTATTTAATTGAGGAGCACCTGCAATGATTTCTATTGGCACATCATCTTCTTTTAAACCTAAAGCAACATGAGGAGTGTAGTTCGTCTCTTTACCTTCTCCGCGAAAAAGTCCCCACTCTAATGCTTCTTCTTTAGCAACCAATGCATGCAGATTGGTAAAAGTCAATTTATCAAGCATAAATTCATTTTTTTAACCAATCTAATCAGCTCTTTTGTACTACTTGCTAAATTTCTTACTTGATCTTCATCTGATATTCTATGACCTCCTACAGTTATACCATCCAATATAGTTTTGACTTGTGGATATGTTAAAGGATTTCCTTCTAAAAATGTTGCATCAAAAACATATTGTGCAATCATGCTTTTTAATCGAAAAGTGACACGATTAACATCATGAATATTTAAATTTTTAGGAACAACCTCCCTATTCCACTCAAATCCTAATGTACTGAATAAATGATGATTGAAATTTTGCATGTTATCTTTCATTTTTTTAATTTTACTTTTCAAATCTCACAAATAGTCAATATGGGTGCTGATAGTCAGATTCGAACTGACATTCCGTCATGTTTGCGTAGTCATTACTTACGCTTGATATCCAAGAAAAAAACAAAATTCCAGCAGTTTATTAGAGGCTACTTATTATTCATAAGTCGCTTGGAATGTTTTCAGAAAAGTCTCTTCAATCTATCTGTTCATAAAAGTTGATAACCTTTTTTCCACAACGCAGAATCAAAATATCTTTTATTTTTTAAGTCATGACGCCAAGATTCAATCCTGGAAGTTTTTCTCGTAAAAAACGCCTTTATCCATTCGGCCATATCAGCATATACAAATACATGTGGTAGTGGGCGGGATCGAACCGCCGACCTTGAGGTTATGAATCTCACGCTCTAACCAACTGAGCTACACGACCATTTTTACAGGAGTGGAAGGAATCGAACCATCACCAAAGGTTTTGGAGACCTCTGTTCTGCCATTAAACTACACTCCTATTATATGCTAAATCATTAAGAACATATATGAAATATTTTTTCATATATTAAAAGACTTCTTCCAGAATCGAACTGGACTCTTTGGGTTTGCAATCCAAGGCACGGCCACTATACCAAGAAGTCATTTACTTTTTTCAACAGGAGTGGAAGGAATCGAACCATCACTAAAGGTTTTGGAGACCTCTGTTCTGCCATTAAACTACACTCCTATTATAAAGTATCACTATTTCTAAAAATTACGTTACTTTTCATTCAACAAATTTTAAAGAGCAATAAAAAAAGCACTGTATTTAACAGTGCTTTTAGAATTTGTTTATTAAGACTTAACTTAATTCAACTTTTTCAGACATAGCACTGCCTGTGGTTTCCCACATACACCAGCTACACATGATAAAGTTAAAGTTGTTCATTTCTATCTTTCTAAATAATTAAACTATAATATAAACGAAGTAATTTGAATTGTCAAGATATTTTTTTATTTTTTATAATTTTCTTTTATTCAAAGTTTTTTTCTCATCATGAACGTTTAAATCAATTTCAATTTCTTTTTGCTCTTTCAGAGCCTTAATGACTAAAATTCTTTCCTCATGTGTCGGTAAATACCAATAAGGAGTCTGATTGTTTTTTTCCAAAAATGATTCTGCAAACATATCTTCCATGATTTTGACATTGGAAACATCCCATTTAGATATATCTTGTTTAAATTCTGAAGCAAAGAACATTTCAAACATAATCTCTACTTTTGAAATATTCCATTTTGAAATATCACCATTAAAATTAGATTCTCGGAACATTTCTGACATATTAACCACATTTGATGTATCCCAGTTAGCAATATATCAATTAAAAGGACAATCATCAAAAAGAGAAGACATATTTTGCACATGTGCAGTGTTCCATCTGGATATATCTCCTGTAAATTGAGAGGCTTGAAACATAGCAGACATATTTTTTACTTTTGATGTGTCCCATTTGGATATATCACCATTAAAAATGGAGCGAGCAAACATACCATCCATTGCCTCTACTTCTCCGGTAATCCACCTGGAAATGTCTCCATTAAATCTAGAAGCGCAAAAAAGTCCTGACATATCTTTTATATTTGAAACATCCAAATGATTTAAATCACAGTTCAAACTATTTTTTTTCATTTCATTTTTAATTAAATTTTGCAAATGCTGCTTATCTTTAACAACAATAGTTTTTTTAAGAAAACTATTGGTAAAAAAATCTTTTAACTTGATAAATTGATAATTTTTCATATTTTATTTCATGATTGATAAACAAGTAGTCAATGATTGACAGACGAACGATTTAAATTATCTTACACATTTTTTATATGAATTTTTTGCGATAACTTTTTTCCTAAGAATCCTGATATTAGAAATAATGGGGCACTTAAAAAAAATGAAAGCACCCATAATCCCAATATTTTTTCTCTGTTAAAACTAAAAATTATTTCAAATAAAAAAGCAAATAAAAATATTGCACATAAAATTATGATATCATAATAATTTGGCATAAAAGTTTGTGCAATATATCCCAATATTAAGCCTGGAATAAAAGTAATGAATACAAAAAATAAAAGTCCTATAGTTAGCATTTCTACATATATTCCATCAGCTTTTGCTGTATTAGGCAAAAAAATTAAAAAAGCGTATACTAAAATATATAAATAATTGTTCATACAATATAATCAAGACATTTATCAATCATATATTAATACTTTATAAAATCAATGATTTTTTAAATATAAAAATAAGTGGTATTATCTCAATTTTTTGATTAAATGAATATGAAAATCATGTTATTTGCTTTTTAAAATTAATCAACTAAAATATAGAAAAAAGGGGAAATAATGCTTCCAATACAAGCCTTTATGCAAGCTTTTAAAAACATCAGAAATGATGCAGAAAAGAGCGACATTAATATCAATATCGATACAGATTATTTATTAAAAATCATTAATTCACAAGATAGTGAATATTTAGTCAAAATAAAAAATATTAGAAAAAACAATTCTGCTCTAGAAGGTGTCACTTTTATTGATACAAATGGTGTAGATAAATTTTATGCAGAAAGTGAATTGCAAGACATGTGTTATCAACACTTCATCAATCTCAAAGATAACTTACTTCATATATCATTTCAAGAAATGAGTAAAATATCTGAAGAAGAGTTCAAATATTTTAATGAATAGAAATCATCCAAAGTGAGCTTAAAATTGGATTTCATCAATGAGCAAGAAGGATTTAAACTTTTAGGAACTTCTGAAAAAGTCAATAAAATGAAACCAAGATAACCAATCTATCAACTCTTATTATCTACAAGGATAAACAAATATGTCTATTGAATACTATGCAGCCTTTGAAAATTATATCTCCATGACTCATAATTTTGCACGTTGTTTTGTGAAAAATAAAGCAACTTACAATATGGATAAACTTGCAGAATTTTTAGGTTTATCGTTCATTGAACAAAAAATTGATGATAAAAGAATTCTCTTTGAAATGAAAAAACCAATTTTGAGCTTCGATTCAAGACAAAAAATTATTTTTCTTGATTCTTCTAAAATTCCTGAAAATGATTTATTAGAAAAAAATATCAACTACATGAAAGCTTATGGGTTAGCTCAGTTTATTCTTCAAAGAGAAAAAAAGCAAAACAAAGACTTTCATTTTGAATATCAAGATTTAAAAAAAGATGCTGGTAATCCTGAGAGTCTTTCTTGTCTTCTCGCCAGAAATATTGTCTTGCCCGTTCAATTATTACACGCTGTAGATAAAAAAGATAATTATCATCAATATTTACAAGATACATATGCCATACACAGTAGCATCATCAAGCGTCAAGAAAAAGAATTCAATCATTTACAAAAATTGCAAAAAGAATTAACTCGTTCCTATCAAAATCATAGACGTAATCAAAATCAAGATGATGATGGAGAGTTGTCTTTAGCTGCTGCTTTTATCGTAGATGTTGCAGCGACTGCTGTTGCTATGCATTTGTGAAATTAGATGATACTTGGCAATTTTTTAACTTTTTTCATGAATGATATACCTTGATATCAATTTCGTTTGGACTACTGATATTCCTGGGTTTGAGTTTATGACTGTGAAAGATACTTTCAAGGCTTTGATTATAACCCGAACCTTCAAAAACTCTGCGTAACCTATGTCCTAAACTATACGGATGCTGAAATTTGTGGGTATTTTTTTTTTAATCTTTTCAACGAACTTTCCACACGTTTTTCCAAATAGCAATAGCTTTCAATTTTCAATTCAATAATTTTATGATAAGCATGTAAAAAAGCGCATTTTAAAATGCGCCTTTTGATGTTTATATCTTTTGTTTCTTTTTAGGTATATCTTGTTGAATTTTTTTATCCATATCGTCTAATTCTCCAAGTATAAATTTTTCTTCCAAAGTTTTTTCTAGTATCATTTCTGTTGATTTTAGAAAATTCGTATCCAAATTAGAAAATTTATGATAATCTTTATTATCTGTGTTCTTAATTTGCAATTGTATTTTTCTAAGCAATGGATAATTTTCATCTCTTAAAGATTTATCAATGATCTTCATTAATAATTTTTCTGCATCTAACTTTGTATCTTCTTCATAATAATTATTCAATCTCAAATTTTCATAAATTTTATTCATGTCAAAAGTCTCAAAAGTTTTTTCAAAATAATCTAAAAAATTTGTTTTATCCAAATGACAAATACGATGTCTATTACGCTGAAAATATAATTCTGGTTCATTTTCAATCAATATTTTTAAAAATTTATCAGTATTTTCTATTAAAGTAAAATAAAAACTTTTATATTGCTGATCATCTATAGACCCATAACTGTTGAAGATAACCCTTTCTTTAAGTGAATCTACCAATTCATTGTTTTCAAAATCCCTCTCAAGCATTTCTCTAAAACCATTGATATATTTATCTTCATCAAGGCATGCCTTGAATATAATGCTGGCTTCAAAATATCTTCCATCTTTTTTATATTCTTGTAGAGGTAAATCTTTTAATAAATATTCATATTGTTGCATTAATTGATGGTCTAACTTGACCAATACTTCTGTTAATTGTTTTTCAAAGTGACACATGAAAATCATGTAATTAAAATCATCTTTAAAATATTTCAAAATTTCATTTTTGACATTTAAGGCACTGCTTGGTGTGAAAATCTTATCGGGAATACAATCATGAAGAAAACTAATATTTAACGGACGCAACTCTTTAGAATTGACATCAACATGTTCAAATAAATGCTCATTGAATATTTTAGAAATGAGCATATCTTGTTGCTCTGGATTAATATCCTTGGCAAAAAAAGATTGTCCATCATGTCTTGTCTCAAAAATAGCATTGTTTTTTTCTCCAATGTATTGATGAGCTAAAACCTCTGGATATTTATCTAATAATAAATCTTTTATTTTCTCTAACCCATCATAATGAATGGCTTGTAAATTTTTGATGAGTTGAGAATTATCCATTTTCCCATAACCATGATTAAATGTTTTAAATAATTCTAAACATTCTAATACATTGTCAGATTCTTTAATATTTAATTTAATGATATTTTGTAAAAAAAACTTTTGTTGTTTAGCAAAACAAAAACTTAATAAATCTCTTCTCAACTCCGTGTGTTTCAGTAATTTCATTGTTTTTTCTTCATCGAAAGTTTCAATACTTTCTTTCATGACATCATAATCTTTTTGATCAACATAAAAGGTTTTAAAATCATCAAAATTTCTTTTTCCTTCAGAAATTTCAGATAATATATGTTGTAAAAATAACTTTTTATTCTCATTATTTAATAGAGAAAAATCCTGATACATTAATGATTCTCTCATCTTAAAATCTTCCAACAATTGATTGTTTTCATTAGATAGATCTAATTGAGCATTTTTTTCAAGAAAATTTTTCAAAAAATCATTCTTGTTGATAAATCCTACCAATTCTTTTTTCAACACTTCTATCTCAGGATATTGCTGAAAGATTTCAGGTTTCTTATTCTCAATCAAGTCACGATGATTTTTCATGAAATGAAGGATTTTTTCTTCCGCAAAGGTTTTTGCTTCGTTTCCCAAATTTTCCTGATAATCTGAAAAAACATGGTTGACTTGTTTCATGTAAAATGTAAACCATTGCACTTTTCCATGAATATTTTGAATTTCTGAATGATGTTCAATGTGAGAAAATAAATTTCTAAAATTGACATGATGCATAGAGTTTTCCCAAAGGTTCAAATAATCAATCTCTTGTACATTAAGTTTATCAAACGCTGTGCTCCAATTCAACTTCAAAACATCATCATCTTTTTTGTATTTTTCATCAAATAAATTAAAAATGTTTAATTCTTGAAAATAGGGGTCAGAAAATCCTTCATTCATAAATTGCATTAGATAAGGCTTTTGTATAAAATTTTCTGAAAAAAATTCATTATATTTCTTTTTATCAAAGTTTTGCAATTCAGCGTACTGTTTTAATAAAGTATCAATTCTTTCCTTCATTTGAGAATTCAAATGTAGCTCATAGCCCTCCAAGTACTTTCCTGTTTCTATTTTCTGAACTATATAATTCATTTTCTTAAATAATTTATCAAATGATAATTTTGAGCCATGATAATCTTTTTCCATATCATGTCTTATAAATAAAAAATCAATACTTTCTTTGATGTCATCTCTATAATAAGAAAATTCATTCTCAAAAGAATTCTCAAAATGTTTAAAAAAATCATTCAATAATTCTTTTGCTCTGTTTTTTTCTTCTGAGCTTACATCAATCTTTTTAGATATTTGATTGATTTGATATAAATTATCTAAAATAAAATTAAATTTTTTCTCATCAAATTGATTAAATGGTTGGATATATTGAGATTGTTCAAAATGATATTGAAAATTCCAATGCCCCTTGTAAAATGTAAATAAATTTTTTTGAGAAAAATCTTTAACTTTCTCTTTGTTTTTTTTCCAGAGATTTTTTAAACCATATTTTTCTAAATTTTTCTCTAATATTTCTTCAGGAATTTTTTTTATTTCTTTATCAATATAATCAATAAAAAAATCTTTATATTTTCCAGAAATAATTGAATAAAAATTATCTTGAAGACTGTCTATTGATAAAACACCAGGATATTGTTGTTCAAAGACTTGATACATTTTTTCAATACTCAATCCATTCTCATTTTGAACATGTGAATTTGTCATAAATGACATTAAAGATTGCAAATCTAGGTAGTCTTGTTTGGCAGCTTTAATTTGTCTCAAAATAGATGAATTTAAATCATGTAAATGATTGGTAAATCTAAAGTATTTATCCTCTATATCTGGTATAATTTTAAGCTCCAAAGCATCATAAGATGATTGAATCAGCTCTTGAATGGTTTTACTTTCTCTTGCATTAGCATTTTCAGTCAATAATTCATCAGCTCTTTCAAGATTGTTTTTTATATGATAAGCATATGCATTTTTAATTTGTTCATTAGGCTCATGATCTCTTGAAAAAGAAATTCCGTCAATGAATTTAACAAAAAAATTTTCATTTTTTAACAAAACCTCTAATGCATCTTTATATGTTTCATTTTGAAATTGATAAAATGATGTATAAATGGTTTGAGGATTATTCAACGCTTTTAAAATAATCTCTTCGTTTTCTTTATAATTCTTTTTAGAAAGAAGCTTATGACTAAATATATTGAATTTTTCCAATATTTCCACAGGTGTTAAAACTTTATCAATATCGCAAGCAATATCCTTGAATTTTTTACCTTCTAAAAATTTCAACACCAAATCTTTATGTAACACAGCACTGACATGAGGCCCCTCATAATGTGATATGGTTTTATCACTGGGATAATTTTTCAAAATCAATTCTGCAATTTGCGCATCATCTTCTTTAAACAAAGAATGCGATACCAAGGGATTTTTATCTTCAAATTGCTCAAAAATAGCAAGTACTTCCTTATATTTCAATGTTGATGCAAATCTCTTCACAAAATTATTAGAATAATTGCCATCCTTTAATTCACTAATGATAATAAATAACTTACATTGTTCAAAATCATCTAGCTTAGGAAATAAAAACTCCCTTCTATTTTCATTTAAAATGTGATTCAATTCAAAACTGGAAATTTTGGATTGTTTTATTAAACGATTTGAACAGTCATCATTGTTTTTAAATATGACATGAATATCCTCTTTGGTGAAAACAGGAGCTAAACCAATGGATTGTAAATATTGATGAAATTCATCTTTTTTATAAATTTTTAAATCAAGTATTTCTTGCGCAGTAAACTGAGGCAAGCCCTTGTTCAAGAAAATATCTTGTTCTAATTCATTTATTTTTTCTTTTGCATTCTCAATTTGTTTACTATTACTTTTCAAGGGATTGAAATCCAGTGTATCATATAATATTTTTGAATCTTCTTTTCCTAAAACATCTTTCATTAATTCACTATTATAGATTAAATCATTCTTGAAAAGACTCCAATAATTATTCAATTCTATTTCATATATGGTGTGCATTTCTCCAACTTTTTCTTTTAAATATTTTTTATAAAATTTTTCTAACATATTTACCTCATAATTTCTTTTTCTTAAAATTTGATTTATCAATGATATTTGTATTTTCTAATTGATTATATATTAAAATATTTTCTAGTAAAGCCTGTAATTTTTGTTCTATATTTTTTTCTTGCTCTGCATTTAATCTTCTTTTTAATTCATACGGCTCAAGAATTTTCATAGAACTGTATATATCACTCAATGTCACATAATCATTTCTACGCACAGATTCATCAATCAACTTATCAATTGCATGATATTGATGCTTAGAAACTTTCATGTTTATTCTCCAAAAACCATCAGATATTTGATTTAATAAAATTTCAGGTTTAATTTTCTCAATGTGTTTTTGTAATATTTCATTAAAAATTTGATTAAAATTTTCCTTAATTTCATCGTTAGATTCGAATATGAATGATATATAATTTGGAAAATCAATTTTTATTAAAATGTCTTTCACTTCTTGAATAATCTCTTTATCTTGATTTTTTAAAAAATTTTTTAATCCATTCTCTAAAGTCACATAATGATGATCACTCACCATGCTCCAACCATTTAAAAATTTTTCCATATCCAAAATATCATTAAAAAAACCATTCATGTCTTTTATATATCTTGTCAAAACAGGATTTTCATGCATTTTTTGCATGAATAAAAAGTAATGCTGATCATCTGGAAATGCATTGAGAATATCTTGTTTCATTTCATTTTTATGAGCGATTAAATTTTTTCTGATATATTCATATTCAAACTCTTGATCATTTTTAAAATAAGAATGTAAAAAATCAATACTTAAGAAATCTAATGTTTTTATGTTTGTTTTTTCTTGTTTTAACAAAATAGATAATAAATCATTTTGCTCTTGCACAGTTAAATCTCTTTTAATTTTATTTTCTCTTCCATAAAACATGAATATATTTTGACGATTTTTCTCAAAATGAATTTGCTCAATAATATCTGGGGCATAAGTTGTAAAAAATTTATGCTTTAAACACTGCTCGGGAATTTCTTTTAATAATTTTTCAATATTTTTTTGTATGGTTTTTTCAGATAGTAAAGATAAAAAATCATCATTTTTTTTAACCAAAGCAATGAATTTATCCAATCCATTTTTATTTTCAAAATGAATAAACAAATAATTATTTTTCAGAAATTGAACATACTCTTTTTGTTTTTCTTCGTTTGAGAAAATTTCCATGATTTTTTCATCAGGTATTATTTTTGAAAAAGCATTCCTTATATCTTTGGGCATTTTTCTCATCAAAGATAAGCAATCGCTAAAATCATGTTGTCTTAAAATATCTAACATAATATCGTTTCGATGCTCAACTGTTAAAAATTGCATGTATTTTTGCACACTTTCCAAATCATCTTTTTTTAATAAAGATAAAGCAGCTTGACTCATTTCAGGTATCTCATTTTTTTCTCTTATCTGGTAAATTAATTGTAATGAATCGTTAGATAATGAATCGATTTGATAAGGAGCTTCTATTAAAAAATTTTCATGATGTTGCCTTAAAGAAAGTAATATAATAGAATTGATTTCATTTTTATTTTCTTTGTTCATGTTAAGCAAAAAATTAATGAAAAATAGATCAATTTTATCAGGCTTTTGAATATTCAAATCTTCGATTAAAAACATTAATAAATCAAATCCTTGCTTTGTTTCCTGACATAATTGTGGTAAATGCTCTTGCAACATTTTCTCATTCAAAAAAGGCTTTAATTTTTTAAAATCCAGCATATCAATATCCGATGCTTGGGTATCAAACAAAGAATAAAAACTTTTTTCCATGAAACCGTTGATAACCTCACCATTAATTTTTAAATCAAAAGGTTTTTCAATATCAAGCAGGTTATCTTTTTTGGCTTTATTTTTCCTTTGATAGTCAAGCAGAAAAATTTCAATTTCATTATAAAATTTTGAATTCATAATTAAATCTTCTTGCCTTAAGCCAAAATGCTCATCCTGATTGAGCAAAGCATTCTTATCATATTGATATTGAGCATCCTGCAAATGATCATGAATATCGCCATATTCAATCATATGATAGATATAGGTATGCTTTAATTTATTTTTTCCTCTTTTGAATGTTAAAAAATAATCATAAACCATATCACTTGTATTGGTTAAGTTGTATTTTTCACTCATCGTTTGATGCACATCATTGAAAAATAATTTGCTCAAATAATGTAATCTTTTTCTTTCTTCTGGATTTAGATGTTGTTTTTGCTCTGATATTTTTTTGATATCATGCAAATTATGTAAAATGGCTTGATTTTTTAACTCATCAATGAGCCCAACCTGTTGATAAAAATCAAAAACATCTCCATGATAAATATATCTTACATTTTCTTTAAATTCCATGAATGGTTTTAATATCTTGAAATCTTGTTTCAATTTTACCCACTCATCTTTTTTTGCATAATTTTGCCAATTATCTTTTTCTAAAATTAATTCCATTTCTTGTGCAAGAAAATCAAAACAATTCAAAAAATTCAAATGCTCTTGAATATATTCAGATAATTGTTTTTCAATAAATGGAAATTTTTGACGAAATTTTGGCTCAATCATTTCATATAAATTTTCTTTTTCTAATAAATCGTTATATATTTCATTGAATAAAGCTATATTAAAAAATTCTTCACTTTCAGATAATTGCGCATATAATTTATCATGAAAGTTTTCTGTCAAAGGATTTTCTGTGATGATATGATAATTGAGTATTTTTTCAATCTTATCTAATTTATCATGAATGGTAGGAGCTTCTTGTATGATGATATTTTTGATATTATCTTTATCATTTTTGAGATGATAGAGATAAGCATCAAGCATACCATCTTGAAAATCATCAATTTCTGAAAGAGAACATAACATTTTATTAAAAAAAGACTGATTTCTCAACAATATATTGAAATTATCAATACTAAAATCTACCGAATGATAATCTACATAAAAATGAATTTTTTCTTTTTCATTCAATAATGTTTCAATTTTTTTCTGATTATTCTTGAAATAAGTTTCATCAAATAATTCATTAGATACCACATGAAAATCTTCTAGTTTTTCAATTGGATTCAATATTGTTGATAGTTGAAAAGGTGGATTTCTCCAATTGATTTTTTTACCAACCAATAACTCTTTTAGTAATTGCGCCTTATCGTCACAATCAATATCAAATGTCAAATTATTTTTAAAATGATAATTTTCTGGAAATAAAGAAAATATCAGCTTAAATTCCTCTTTATTTCTACACCAAAATTCATTCATGAAGCTTTGCGCAGAAAAAATCTCAAAGGCAAAAACAGGATCTTTTTGTATAAAATTTTTTAAATCTTTTTCTGACATTTTTTGCACATGATGCACTGTATGAGCGTTAGTTATTTTTCTCTTAAATAAATCCTCGATGATAACATGATATTTTTCAATATTCGGGGAGATTTTTTCAAATACCAAACTATAATCATGTGTTTGATGATACACATCAATTGCATTTAAATGGTGTAATGAATAATGCTCTAATAAATAATTATCCTTCAACCACTGTAGTTCTTCTATTTTAGGTCTTTCAAATAAAGAATTTGGTAATTTATTTCTTGTATCCTTTAATTCCTCCGCATTCAATTGCTTGAGCATATCCACTGAAATAGAAAAATCATGCTCTTTCATCTTATTGATAGCCTCTTTTATCTTTAATTGATTAGATGGATGAAAAACATGTGTTTGCTCCGGAAAAATCTGTATTAATATATCAAGCTCCTCTTGATTTAAAATTTTTTTAATTTTAGGAAAAGCATACATGAAATAAAACTCTATATTGCTCCAATTGAGCTGTCCCTCATCAGTAAAAAAATCTTCTTGATTTTGATTAGTTGATAAAAATAATTTTAGAAGTATTTGATTTTGAATATTTTTGTCCATTTTAATTTTTCTTGTTTTTTTATTAATTATATAAAAACAGCACAATAAATCAATGATTGCATTGCAAGAAAAATCATTTATAATTTTTTAATGGACCAACTTATTAATTTTACAATTTATCATCTGTTTCCAGATCTTATTCAAAAAAAATATCAACTCTGTATTGATCATAGCTCTCATTATTTGTTAGTGCCACATGAACTGATACCACCTCATTCATCTATTAATCAAACAATAAAGATTCAAGGTGCAAATCAATTCATGAACATTATTAATTATCAAGAAACATTTTCTTCAATTAAAAAAATTAATACAAATCTTTCTTTATATGATTATTCTGAAAGTTCAAACATCTTTCAAGAATTAATGAAGAAATCAATACTAGAGGATAAATACGATTTCCAAATAGATCATGAAAAATATAAACTTGATTATGAGCATCGATATGTGATTCCACATGCAATTTTGGAAAAGAAAAACATTTATTTTTCTAAAAAATTTCTTATAGAAAATGCCTATACCATTTTAGGTGATTTTTTTCATGAAAAACCAAATGCATCTGCGATCAACCATTTTTTTTCTTACATTGCCCCCAAAGATAAAATCAAATATATGAGTATTTTTCTCAATGCAGGTTATCATTTACATGACAATATTTTATTATCTGTTCTAGAGGAAAATCTTCCAAAAAATGATGATTCAAGAAAATTTTTGATAGAATATTTCAAAAAAGATTCAAAAAATATCAACAATCAAATTCATTTAATTGATAGGGCCAAAAGAATTATAGAAATTTTTTCTATCCCTAAAGAAAATTTATTATTTCTTCAATTTATTCAAAATGAGTTGAAAAATCCAAAAATTAATTGGCTTGATGAACAGCCTGAATATTTCCATCTTTTTGAAATATTGAATTTGAAAAATATTGAAAAGCAATTTGCTAATCCTAACCTTAGTTATCTACGTATTGCACAAACAATATCTCAATACTTTCAATTAATTGATCATCATTTAAATACTCGAACACAAATCAAAAATCTTGATCATGAACCATTTATTTTTTCTCTACACGTTCGTTCTTCTTTTGAAACCCCCTATAACAAAAATTGTTTGCTAGAAGATTTAAATCATATCACGGAAATTTTGTTATTAAACCCTCACATCTCAAATGATGAATATAGTTTAAAAGCATTATTTGAATCGATTCAAATTCAAAAAGAAATGAACATTAAGAATGAAAAGAAAAAAGCACCTAAAATATAAAAAATCATCAATCATTATTTTAAAATGTAACCATAATACTTAAAATACCATGTTACTTTTTTATGATTTAATTCATCAATTTTATCAAAAAATACAATTCAACAGTCATAATTTTCAGCTTGATATCTTCATTTTTTAATTTATAATTTAATCATGAAAAAAGCTGAAACAAAATTCACGATTTATCCAATTATTGCTAATTTTATTAAAAAAAATTATTATATTGGTGAGAAATATGGTCAACTTCACCTTTTTAATAAAGATGATTATAAAATCTCAATCATACATAATAAAATTGAATCAAGAAACACAACATTTAAAGAATCTTATTTTTTACGATCATTTGAAGAAGAATTTCGTTCCAATGAAAAAAATTTATATATTCATGATGAAAAAACATTGATAGATTGTCTATCTGATTTCATGAAATTAGTTGTCCTTGAAGATACGCATGATTTTAAAATTGATTCTGATTTTTTTCAACACACACATCGTTATAAAAATCATATTCCAATATCAATAAAAGATAAAAAAGAAATTATTTTTTCAAAAATTTTTATAGCACAAAATATTTTTTCAATTTTAGGGGAAAATTATGGAAATATTTTTTTTCATAAAGCAGCTATTGATACATTTGCTCAATCTTTAAATTCACAAGAGCAGAAAAAATACGTAAAAGAAATACTTTTACATGGTGATTGTTTAAAATTACTTAATGATCCGGATTTTATTCTAATTGTTAATCAATATCTAGATAAAAATGAAGCAAAAGATTTCTTGTTAGAATTTTTTGAAAAAAATCAGGATAAAATTAATTCTTATGGTAAAATCATTCCAAAATGTCAAAAAATCATTGAGCAATTTTTTGATCATACAAAAGAGCTAGAATTTTTATTTTTTATCAAAAACCTTAATCATGAATTAGATATCGAATGGATTCCTCAAGATGAGTATCATTATTGCTATGAAAAGATCAATTTAAAAAATATCCAACAACAGTTTGCCAATCCTAATATACAAATGTATGATATAAAAATAGGTATGCATCGTTATTTCTCTTTGCTAGATAAAAAAATGAATATATTCACTGAAATTGAAGATATTGATGATGAAGGTCAATATGTAAATTTATTAATTCAATCAGATATCAATTCACCATATAAAAAATCTGATCTTCTTCGTGACTTAAAAAATTTATCTATTATTATTTCAAAACATTTTAATATATTGGAAAATAATCAAATGATGCAAAATTTGTTTGATAATTTTAAAATACAAGAAGAGCTTGATTTATCTGCACATCATCAAAATAAAATAAAACCAAAACTTTAATCCTTCTTTTTTATATGATTAATATGATAGAACAATACTTTAAATCATAAAAAATGAAAAAAAACAAGATTGGACATGTCAAAAACATTTTTATCAATTAGTCATCAAATAAAGTAAAAACAATGAAATTTATTTCTTATTTACCTCAATATTTTTGAAAACATCAAAATGATGATAATTTTTTAAAAGATTGATTTATTGCAGAATACATCTCTCAACTCATTTTAGATTGCTGCAATTCTTTAAAAAAATCTTGACTGTCATATTTTAATCTGTTATGATTCTTTTAAATACAGGAGAAAAAATGAAAGCTCAAGCTCAGTACAACACTTTTTTGGAACGTGAAGAATGGAAAAAATGGATGCTTTATTCATCTTATTATTCTGTTTCTTATTCATTTAATGGTAAAAAAATAAGCTAATCAGAAATCATACGAACATAAAGCACCTCTTAAATCAGGTGCTTTTTTTATTTCTAAAGGATTTTTTATGACAAATACAACTCGCTTTGCACCAAGTCCAACCGGACATCTTCATATAGGAGGAGCAAGAACAGCTCTTCTTTCTTGGTTATTTGCTCAAAAATTAAATGGTCAATTTGTATTAAGAATTGAAGATACTGATACTGCTAGAAGTAAACAAGAATACACCGACAGCATTCTTCAATCTCTTTCTTGGTTAGACTTGAAATATGATAATACGCCTATTCATCAATCAGATAGGTATGCACACTATCAAAAAATAGCACATCAGCTTGTCCAAGATGGTAAAGCGTATTATTGCTATACAACACCAGACGAACTCAATCAAAAAAGACAAGCATATAAAGATTCAACAGGTCATGATGGCTATCAATATGATAGATTCTGGAGGGATAACACTCAGATTCCTCCACAAGGAATTATGCCAAGTATTAGAATAAAGAGTCCGCTTGATGGTTTTACTCAATGGAAAGACATCATCAAAGGCAAGATTTCTATTCCAAATCAACAAATAGATGATTTTGTTATTTTAAGAAGTGATGGAAGTCCAACTTATAACTTTTGTGTGGTGGTTGATGATGCAGATATGGGTATAACTCATGTGATTCGAGGAGATGACCATATTAATAACACACCTAAACAAATTCAAATCTATCAAGCGTTAAATAAAGATATTCCTTTTTTTGGACATGTCCCACTTATTTTGAACATGGACGGCTCCAAGCAAAGTAAAAGAGTTGCTATTGATGTCTCAGATGATTCTCAAATACTTCCCATGACTCATTTGAATTATTATCAAGATAAAGGTTTTTTACCTGATGCCATCATGAATTATCTTTTATTGATTTCTTGCAATCATGTAAGCAAGGAAGTTTTTACGAAAGTTGAGTTTGTTGATATGTTCTCTTTTGACAAACTAGGAAAAACCCCTATCAAGTTTGATTTACAGAAATTAATATGGTTGAATCAACAGCATATTAAAAAATTAAACACAAAGGATTTTCAAGATATCACATTGTCTTTAATACATCAAAACATTAATCAATTCAATGATTCTTATTTCCTTCAAACAGATTCATTGAATTGGCAAGCGATTCAAAAGGCTGTTTGTGATCGCTCTAAAACAACACATGATTTTATTAAAATATTGCAGCCCCTTACATCTATCAAAGATAACTATAAAAATTATCCAGATTTCTTGCAATCTTTATCATCATGGGCTGATGATACGAAAACATCTTCAGATTATCTTGTTTTTTTAAAAAATTATGCCAAAGACAATAAAATAGACACCAATTCTTTTCTTAAAGATTTAAGGCTTAATTTATTCAACAATTGTATCATCCCAATACATGATGTCTTGGCTTTCATAGGTCCGACAAATTTGGAAATATGTCAATCAAAAAAACACAAGATATAATTTATAAAAGCTAGCATTTTCTAGCTTTTGTGATTTAAGGCTTTTTCTTCTTTTTGATTGAATTCTCTTTCTTATTCATATCCAAAACCATACCTTCAGCAATTTGATCATAAATAAATTCTATTTCATCCTCACTCATTTTGAATAATTTGGTATGATTTTCATCATATAAAAAACCAAATTCTTTATCATCTAATTTTAAATTTATTTTTCTGACTGGATGAATCTGAATAACAGATAAACCTTGCATATCTGGTTTCATTAAATCTTCATTTTTCACATAAAAATCAGGCCAATCCATTTTTTCTCCCTTTCAACCATATTATCAATTATATGTTATAATTTTAAAAGAGCAATCTCATTTCATCAACTTTTGCATGACTTATTGTTTTAGATAGAATATTTTTCAGAATAGCGATTATTAATATATTCAAAGCCAGCATATGCTGGCTTTGAAGTTTGATATTGATAAACTTGTTTTTTTAAATCATAACAAGCATTTCTTTTTCATCATTTCACACTGACTTTATACTTTAACCACTCTTCTCCAGATTCAGTATCTAAGCCAACCACCAAATAGTAATCTCCCTTAGGAATGATTTTTTCATTACCAATTCCAAACACTGGACCTTTTGAATCATACTTAGGTGCTACAAATTCAATTTGTTGATTTTCCTTATTAATCAAGAAACTCTTGTAACCAACAGGGTAAATCTCTCTGCCTGAATGTGTCATGTGAATATCATAACTGATTTTTCTATGAGTTGCAGCTAAAACATCATCTGCTGGAAGAGCAAATTGCGCAAAACCTAAATTGATTAAATTACCTGCTGGTGTATAAAATGTAGATTCTCTTGTTTCTTTTTTCAATTTATCACAATCAGCAGACATGGTATTGGTCATTTCACCTTGCTTGTTGATGTATGATAAATATGTTTTTGGATTACTTTCTCCTTTAACATGCAATGAAACTGAAACTGCTTCACATGTTTTATCAACTGGTTTTTCAAACATGAAAATATGACCCTCTTTCACATCTTCTGATTTGAAATCATTTTTTTCTGTTTCAAATGAAGACATGTCTGATTTCATTCTTATTAAGGAAAAGGGAGAATCTACTCCTGGTAAATTCAATGCGGAGTATTCATCTAATGGTTTTCCCGTTCTTTTATCTTTTAAAGAAACAATGTATTGCTTTTTCTGAATTTGAAATTGTTCACTTGGAAGGTTATTAACATCATAAGCAATCTCAATATCTGCATATGTAATAGGAGTCTTCCATTTAGATAAACCGTCTTCTCCTGCCGGCACATGATACATATCTGCTCCACCAACAGTAATTCCATCTTGTTCAATTGCTGGCTTCACTTCTTCTTTTATCACTGCTGGCGCTGGTGCTTTTTTCTTTTTCTTTTTCACAACTGGTTTTTTCACTGGTTTAGGGTCACATCCACATTGACTATTTGGAGCAGCCCCCATGCTCAATGCACCATTGATATTCTTTAATTCTCCCGGAGCAGATGCAGGTGCATCCATGACATTAGGTGTCAAAACGGGCGCGGGTACAGCTACAGGAGTTGCACTTTGTGCTGGTGCTACATTCATATTGGTATTACCAGAAGCAGAATCTGCTGCTTTAGCTGGTTTTCTCTGCTTAGCTGTTGTATTTGTGGTTGCAGGCATAGATGATCCTGAACTCGCAGAAGTTGTATTGTTGCTTTCATTCATAGCATTATCAATATTATTCTGTCTTGTCTCAGCAGCATTATTTAATTTTTCTCTGACCTGTGCTGGTTTTTTCACCATATCAGTTAAAACATCTTGAGCAAAAACACTTGATGTGGAAAACATACCTACAGCAAATAATGCCAAAGATAATTTTTTCAATTGATTCACTTTATTCATAATCATCCTTTTGTGAAAACTCTATTTATCTTTTCTAATTAAAAATATTTTTTAAAATGTCAAATATTTTAAGAATTTTTCCTGATTTTTTAAGTTTTAAGACATTTTTTATATCATTTATCAACATTTTCCAAAATAAGCTGAGTATCTTGGCTTTAAGCCTTGCGTATGTTTTTCTCTTACAAATTGAATAAATTTTTTGAATCCTGGACATTCATCATCTATTTTTTCATCAAAAAATTTAAATAACACTCCACATCCAGATTTACAAACACGATATTCTTCACATGTTCTGCAAATTTTTTGTGGCCTAGAAGCCTGATTCACGGCATTTTTAAAATGAGGAGTTTGCGCAACAGATTGAATAGATGTTTCAAAAATATTACCAGACCAATCTGGTGTATTACCACCACCTGCTTCTAAACAAGTAGCTGTCCAACCATCCCAGTTGATATCCATACTACCAGATATCATCGGACATACAATATCATCCAAAGGCTCATTTTTATCAATACCGCTGAGCATGCTCTCGAAAGGATTCACCCATAAACCATCGTCTATCTCTCTTTTTTCCAAATACCATTCTGATGCATCTATCAAAAATTTAGATGTTTGAGAAAATCTTGGAAAAATATGCTCTATGTTTTCAAGACCATCTCCCTCAGGAATGAAAAATCCAAAATGAATTTGCTTAATATCATGAGAATAAAAATAATCCAATAATTTTCTCGCCCCAAATTCTATCACTGGTTTTGTGACAGCCGTGGTAATCCCCAAATCAATATTGTTTTTTTGTAATAAATGAACATTTTCCAACCAATTATCTTCCAGTTTCTTTTTATAATTGCCCTTGACACTGACAAAACGTGTTCCAACCTCATAAGACGTTGTAACTCTATCAAATAACTTTGCAATCTCAACAATATCTTCTGATAAAAGATTAGATATCATCATGATTTCAAATGTAAAACCATGATTTGCTAAAATAGATTTTACTTTTGGAATATTATTTTGGAAAAATTTGAGTCCCAACATCGTAGGCTCTCCTCCCACAAAATGAATCTCAGCATGTCTATAATGAATCGCTTTCATATGCTCCAAGATACCATAAGCAATAAACTCAATTTGCATATCTTGCATATTCTGACTTTTAGCCTTCACATCAGAATGAATATAACAATGTGTGCAACGTAAATTACAATCTCTTGTGACGTTAATCTGATAAAGATATGTTTTATCAATTTTTATCTCGTTGCTATTGAGATATTTTTCATTTTTCTTTTGCTCAATATAATCATGTATATGATTAACCGAAGCATGAGTGTTAATCGCATGAATAGGAATAATTTTTTTCATGCTTTATTCATACAAAAAAACTTATTAAAGTCAATGAAAATTTATTTCATAGAAATTTTTGTTACACCAAATAATGAATTATGACAAAAATCACCTTCTTGCCTGATGTCATTTTTAGTTGCCTCAAATTTTGCAGCCAAAGTTGTTCCACTAGGACAAAACCATTTTGCCCCCTTAATTTCGATATTTTCAAATCCTTTACTTTGCAACAAAGTCATTTCTCTTTCTTGGTGTCCTGGTCCATAACGTTCATAAAAAACCGCACCCGTATAACCTAAAATTCCAATAGAGGATGCCAAAATAATTCCATTCATTAAAAAATTTTTATTTTTCATAGTTACTTTCTTTTAATTTATTTTTTAATATAATAAATAATATATAAATCATGTAAAAAATCAAGTAATGAAAACAGAATTTGATGAAATTAAATTAAGTAAAACCACATTGACAATAAGACAATTTTATTTTTAAATCATTGTGAAACAATCTTAATATATTTCAGAATATTCATTTAACTATTAAACAGCACAAGCTTGATAATTTTATCAATCATATCGTTTTATGTTTATTGTGCATAAAGTTAAACTAGACAGCACTAATAAAAATTTATTTCATAGAAAATGTTGTTTTATTTTGTAATGAATGATGACAAAAGCCCCCCTCTTGTCTGAGGCCATTTTTGGTTGCTTCAAACTTTGCAGCTATGTTTGTGCCCCTTGGACAAAACGATTCTTTTCCAGTAATTTTAATGTCTTCAAACCCTTTACTTTTCAAAAATTCAATTTCTCTTTCTTGATGACCTGGACCATGACGTTGATAAGAGGGGTACATTACAAAGCCCAATACACCAATAGAAGCTGCCAAAATAATTCCATTCATTAAAAATTGTTTATTTTTCATCTTTGTCTTTCTTTTTTTATTATCTTTAATATAATTAAAAAAAGAAAAAAAATCAAGTATGAAAAAAACAGAATTAAAATTAATTGATGAATTTTTGAATGGTGAGCTAGACCTCTGGAATAAAAAATTAAGGCATACAGATTTTTCTATCATTGTTAATATTGAAAAAGATTGTGAATATTTTCAATTTCTTTTGAATACAAGAGAAAAATTATTATTGGCACAAATTTCATCATCAACAAAAGATGCAGATGAAATAAAAATTATTGATAAATTCATTCAAAAAATAAATATGAATAATTGTAAAAAAAGTGATCATTTTAAAGATAGAAATTTTGAAAACCAAATCTTGTCTATGATGGAAGTCTTAAATGTAAAGGCAAAATATTTTCAAACTGAAAAAACTCTCAAGATTGGAGATATGACATATCAAGTTTCTGATGAAGAATGGGAGCATATTAACATTATTACATATGATGAACAAAATAATAAAACCAATTATAGTTTTAATTTATGGTTTAAAGATCCTTTTATCAAAGTCATCATAACAGAAAATGATAAATCTGAATCTATTGAACAATATGTTTCTTTAAAAAATATTGCTGAAAATTATTTTTTCTATCATCATTATAATAATAAAAATGTTTTAGATGATAGAAAAAAATTCATCATCGAATCATGTAGAGATTCAACTATCGAGGCTTTACTGAAGCTGTATCGTGAGAATACACACCCCATCAATCCATCTTATCAAGCTTTTCTAGAAAAAACACTCATTGAAGATGAATTAGGGGAATTAAACAAAGAAAATAAAAAACCAAGACCAAAATTATAATTTTTATATAAATTGCTTATAAAATTACTTATATTATGGTTTTCTTTTATTTTTCTCTTTACATTCATCTATTCTAAAAAAAACTTGAATTTTATAATAAAAATACTCATTTTGCCTTTCTGTTTTTAATCATTATATTTATTTTTTTACCAACAAGAAAATATTACAATTTATTTTTTCGTTTTTTAGATTCAATATTATCTTCTATGTTTAAATCTTTTGTGATGATCATTTCCTCTAATTTTATCTTCAATTCAAATGTATTTTCTTCCAGATTTTGTGTTTTTAATAAAAGGTAAAAATCTTTTATTTCTTCGAAAATTCCTCGCCTGATGAGTTCATGATTAAATTCAGTTATAACTGCATTATTCACTATTGTCGTTAACACATAAGATTCCATTTCTTGATATAATTTTTTAAAATCCAACAATCGCATATTCTCTTTTAAATGTTGAATGATTTCTCCAGGATAAAAAAGATCAAAATAACGTTGTGTATCTTCTTTGAGTAAATAACTCATCACTTCATGATAGCAATCATTTCTTTTCAAATTTGGCTCTATGCGATTGAAAATATATAATTTTTCTGATTCATTTTTCCAAAAACATTTAAAACCGCTCAATAACTTTTCTTTATCAATATTATAGTCTTCATTCATATGAAGGGTATGGAATAAAAAATACTTTTCATCAGAAAAAGAATCAATTTTTTCAGATTGAAAAAACCAATCTTTTTTAATAAGGTCTTTTTCTTTATTTTTTACAAATAATTTTTTAAGCATTCCCTTTTTAGATGATACAGCTAAAAACTTCTCAAAGTGATCTAGTGTCATCATGTCAATAGTCCTGTTATCTTCTAAAATCAAATAAGGATGATTGTTAATCAGGTGCTCCAAATGTATTTTAATTGTTTCATCTGAAAGACAATAAAATGGATGGCGTATTAATGTCTGTTTGTTATCATCATAAGATGACATGAGTTTTTCAATAATATCTTGCTCTTTAAAATTGAATAATTTTTCTTGATCAGCATCCAAAATCAGCATAGGGGCCAATCTTGCCACCACCTCCAGTTTATTTTGATCTAAAGACTCTAATAACTGAACAAAAATAGAAGTATAATGATTAAAATGCTCTGATATAGCCCTATTTTCAATCATACTCATGAAAATTTTTTTTTGATTTTCTTTACTCAAACATTCAAACTTATACGAAAAATCATCTCTCGTTTCAGAAGTAATACCGTTATTCATCAAATATTCCAATAAGTCATCATTTTGCTTTTTAAAAGTAAAAAGGTTGATATCTGGATTAACATGTTTAAGAAATTCTTTTTTTTCTTCCTTAAAAGATTTATCATCTATGCTGTATACATCATCAAAAATATATTGATTATGATTGATAAAATAAATAATTAAATCTTCATAAGCATGATTTTCCATATTTGATAAAATACTATTTTTTAACCAATATGTTAATCTTTTATTTTCTGAAAAATCTAACGGATTTTCTTTTATAATTGTTTTAAACAATTCTTTGAATGAATCATTCAGTAAGACCGATTTCATAAAATCTGTAGCTTTATCAAGTTGATTAAAATCAATGAATTGCAAAAGTTCAGTGAATTCTTTTGATTTTATTTTTTCCATTAATTCATTCTCTCGTTCTTGTGGGAGATTAAAAAATGAATAAATAGAATGAGAATTCTTTTCCTTTATTTTTATATTTTCAAAATCGATTAAATATTTTCTTTCAAACTCATACCCATGACTGTTTTTATCAGGCGTATAGAATTGTTTTATTTCTTCAATCGCTTTTAATTCATCTTGATGAAATAATACCATTTGCTCTTTTTTCTCTTTATGTGCATCTTTTAATAAATAATCATCTAATCTTTTTCTTCTTTCATACATATGCATCATCGAGTCACTATTTGATAAAAAGTCTCTCATAAAATATGAAATTTCTCTTTTTGAAATTTTAAATCGAGCACACTTATCCAATAAATATTCATCATACCAAGTCACAATGATCTTTTCCAAATCTCTTTCTTTAGCTTGACTCTCAATATGATTTTCAGATTTAAAATTTTTAATGACTTTCATCGCATAATCATCAATTAAATCCTCCATTTCATACATTAAATTCAATACCTTTAATTGTAGTTTATCTAATTTACGGTACTTAAAAACAAAATCTTCTTGCAAGATACTCAATCCAAGATTGTTATTACTGATACAATTTTGATACATAACCCAACTACTGGTATGATTATCTTTTTGTATATTAAATGTTGCTACATCATTTAATGAATAATTTAATGAATCATTAAACTCTTTTCCCATGATGGATTCAAACTCTTTCTTCAAATGCTCATTTTTTTGTAATGATTGATAATCTAAAAAACATTCAGTTAAGAAAGAACAATCATTCAAATAGTCATTTCTTCTTAAAATATTGTTTGTTGTTTTGACATTCATGGTTGTCAAATTTTCTTTTAATAAAATCTTTAAAGCATCAATATTGGGCACCCCTTTCTCTAACTCTTTAGATTTATTTTTAATAGCCAGTAATAATATATCGATATGATTTTGGCAATCACTTTCCTTGACATAATTTTTTTCATCAAAATAATTTTTTTGACAAAAATTCATATAAATATCAGGATATTTTTTCATGAAAGACCATCCAGCTTCTTCGATGATTATTTTTTTATGACATACACAATCATTTTTTAAAGCTTCATAAATTTCTATTTCATATTTTAATAGATATTCTTCACTTTCAAATAAATCCCTATCAAAAGATTGATATGTTTTCAATCTTTCCAAAGGATCTAATAATACTTCCATATGAAATGGAAGTGGATTTCCAATTTTCTTATCTTTTAACATCTCAAAGATTTCATCTTGATGTTGCAAAACAAAACTTAATTTTAATTCAGGAGTATTATATTGAGTTAATGGCTCTTTTTCTTTTGATAATAAGAAATTCAAACAAGCAATATCTTCACAATTGATATAATTAAATCTGTCTTCTATTAATGGGTCAAAAAAATTAGGATATTTATCATTTAAAGCATTCAATCCATCAATATCTTGAGTTTGCATATAATGAGATAGAAATCGATGATATAACATAAAATTTTTACCATGAATTATTTTATCAAAAATATAATCTGCATCCCTTTTATTTTGTAATATATGCTCTTTATTAATAAAGAAATTAAAATGATGAATAGGAAGATTATCAAATGCTTCAATCAAAGAAATATCAAAATGCTGATTGATATTATTGACATCAATCGTATATTCTGTCTTATTCATTAAAGATAAAACTTCTTTTTTAGTGATGTTTACGCTTTGCTCTTCAGCTAACAATTCATCTAATATTGCCAGTGGATGTTCGGATATGGCAATAATCTCTTTGACTGTAATCGGAGATATGTTTAAATTTCTAATTCTATCTTTTAATTCAGACCACTTATTTTCCATACCGATATCAAGACCCAGGATATCAAATTCAGCAAATTCATTGATAATTTTAATTTCTTCTTCAGAAAATTCTTTAATCACAGATGCCGGATGTATGATTGCACGGATGAATGGCTCACATATATCTTCTTTTGAAAAATAGTCAGATTCCACATATCTTTTTAAATAAAGTTTTTTTAAAATATCTTCAATCATGGTTTTATTTTTATTGTTTTGGTTTCATTTTTTTCTAATATTTTTTTAATATGAGGTTCATTTAAAAGATCTGATACATTTAAAGTGACAACCTCTTTTTCTCGATTATTATATCCAACCTTAATTAAATCACAGATATCTTGATTCTTGCAACCAATCGCTACAAAACTGTTTTTATTGTATTCAATCAATTCTTTTTTAGAAATCTTACAAAGCTTTAAGCTGACATCAATTGCAATATCTTTTTCAATAGGAATTTCTTTTTTCAATAAAACAAAATTAGAAATACTTCTTTTACTAAATTTTGCAGATAAAATCACAGGATATTGTTCTGTTAAATTATTTGCATAAATTTCCGCACAAACTTGAGCAACCCCTTCCCCATATTTGCTTAATAATGCATCAACAATTGAACACTTCTTAGCCTCTTTATAAATATCAAAATCAACCACTTCATCCAATACTTTTTTCGCAATGGTATCATATTTTCTTACCTCAAGATTTTTAAACTCCTCAGGTCTAGAGCCTTCATGAACCATTGGGTTTTTCAACAACTCCATCCAATGGTAATGTCTTATGTCATATTTATCCATTGAGTATATTTCAGCTAAATCAATCGTATGTAATTGCTCTTTGACAAAATTTTCAATCGCTTTTTTAGATTTATAAATTTCATGATTTCCAGAATTACCAAATCTAAATCCTTCTACAAATACAGGACCATATGTTGTATGAGGTAATTCTGGATTACTTTTGTGTACAATGACAAAAACTTCATTTTCTAAAAGTTTCATATTTATTCCTTTATTCAAAGAATATTTTAATTCATTTTTCAAAAATATCAATTTATTTTTTATAAAAGTAGACTTATTATTTTTTTTTTATATAATTTATAGATAAAATTAAAAAAATCAAAGCATTATTTATATTGAAAACGATAAAAATGAACAAAAATATTAACCTCTATCAAGCATCTGTTCTTTACTATATTTTATCTTTTTATGAAAAAGATAACTTTCTTTTAAATTTAACATTTAAAACAAGTTGGTATACCTCCTACAGTCATTTTAGTATTGTGGATAAAAAAGATCCTTTGATTAAAAAAAATGATCGTTCTTCACTTACTTTTTATAAAGATTTTCAATATGCCAATAAACCTAATTATTCTATAGCAAGCATCATGCAAAATGAAGGAGGAGCCTCATATGAAAAAATTCAAGTGCTTGATATTTTAAAATCTCCCAATCTTAAATATCATCAATTATATATCATTGAAAATAATTTATCATTTAATAAAAAATTTAATTATGAAAATAATTTTCAAAATTTTTTAAATGAATATTTATATGATGACTCAAAGTATAAAAATTCAAATGATCATTTATTTTTTAAAAATAAGACAACAGGAGAAATGAAAATTTTTAAAAATATCTTCCAAGATCCTAACATTCAAATCAATGATTATAATTTACCTGTTTATTTAAAGGAACTGAATAATTACCAACCTCTTTTTTCTCCTCATTTCATTTTATCTAATCTTAAGTTTTTTACAGATAAAGAAAATGAAACTCATATTAAACATATTTTATTAAATCATATTCAAAAGAATTTTTCCGACCCTGCACTGGTGTTAGAAAAATATCTTCTTTCATGCTTATCCGAATCATTCAATTTAAATGAAGACCTTGATTTTGTTAAAAAACACCTAGAGCAAAAAAGTCAAAAAAATTTCTTTATAAAATATTTAAAAACGCGAGAGAAAATACTCAATGATAAACCCCAATTTTCGCAAACCATTATTGATTTTATAGAGAATAACTTTCCTAAAAATCTTGACGATTTTAAATTTCTCAAAGCAATTAAAAATTACAATCAAAAAATAGAAATTAACTGGTTTACTAAAAAAGAGTATCATCATGTGTTTGAGAAAATTGATTTAAACGAAATTGCCAAAAACACTCAAAAATCTTATGTAAGCCCTCCTTCATTAAGAAGAGCTATTCAAATTGTTTTAAATGATCATAAAGATGAATATGATTCTGTTGCTTTTAATGAAAATGGTCACTATCAATTAAGTATTCACATTAAATCAGACATCAATAGACCTTTTACAAAAGAAAAATTAAGACAATGCCTCAATCAAATCACAGATTTCATCAATGAATATAACACTGAACTTACAGAAGATAAATTATTAATTTTTCTAGAGCAAAAAAAGATTTTAAATTCTATGGAAATCATAGACACACAACCAGCAAGATCAAAAAGAAAAATTTGAATATTGACAACGATATAAAATTTATCCAATAATTTATTTATTTATCTGTTGTTCATTTTAAATAAATTGACAAGCTTGAGATTTTTTTTAATTAATGCTATTATTACTACATTCTAGGAATTCATTCATGAGCACAATTTATGACTTACAACAGTGGATGCAAGAAGAGTTTCATAAAGAAACCCCCTTGGAATCCATTTTCTTTTCATCCGTTGAAGCAGGCTGGCCTGTCAACGATGTATATAAATGTTTAACTCTTGCATATACTGAAGAAATACAAAAAAATTATTCTCAATATAACTTAGAAAAAAATATTTATTATATTCCAGAGCCCAATCTTGGACCTTCTAAAAACAGCATTTTTCTCACAGATAAAGTGGTAAAAATTGCTATGCAATTGACCTATCCAAGGGTTTTTCTTCTTGAAGATTTGTTGACACATGAAGAATGTGAACATATTATTGCATTGGCTTCTCCTCAAATGGGACGCTCTGAAGTACTTGATAATGAAACGGGGGAAGGTGTTGTGGATACTCACAGAACAAGCTATGGCACATTTCTTAAAAGACAACAAGATGAGGTCATATCTCGCATTGAAAATCGTATTGCTGAGCTTTTTAATGTCCCTATTGAGACCGGGGAAGGTTTACAAGTTTTGAACTACAAAATTGGAGCAGAATACAAACCACATCATGATTACTTTTCATACTCTGATAAAATAAAAGAAAAAATGCTTTCTGGTAATGGTCAACGCTGTGGAACGCTCATCATGTATCTCAATGATGTTGATTCAGGTGGCGGCACCACCATGCCAGAAATTAACCTAGAAGTGACACCCAAAAAAGGCTCAGGCTTTTTCTTTTGCTACCCTGTCAGCCATGAATCTTCGTTGACATTACACAGTGGAGCACCAGTTTTAGATGGAGAAAAATGGGTTGCCACCAAATGGTTTCACCCTGGACCTTACCATAAAAATATTTGAAGCTTGTTTCACAATGATTTAAAAATAAAATTGTCTTATTATCAATGAGGCTTTACTTCATTTAATTTCATCAATTGGTTCAAATGATAAATATTCACCAATCCTTGGAAGATCATATCAATCATTTTTCTGCTATAAAAATGAAGCTGTTTGAGTATTCTCCAAGATTTAAGACTGGCGAAGACATGCTCTACCTTGATTCTTTTGAAGACAATGCTTTGTTGTCTTCTTTGGTTTTGAGTTTGTCTTTTTTATAGGGTTTTTCATTTCTTTTAACAGGAGTTTTCACATTGAAATGGGTCAATCCAACATAAGCTTTATCTGCCAGAATGGGCAAGGAAATTTGAATATCGGAAGAAAATTTCTTCCCGCCTTCAACTTCTCTTACCTTGGCAACAACATGAATGTTTTAAAATACCAAGTTAAAAGAGTTGCTAAACGGGGAAAAAAAGGCTTGATTCATTTGAAAAGAGATTTTTATTCAGCAAGAATGGCCGCTTGCATTCACACATTGTGAAACATGCCTTTGATTCAAAATCATTCATAATATAGCCAACATATTGTTGGCTTATTATTTTTGTTTGAAACTTTTTGATATATCAACTGAATCAATCACCACACCAACTAAATCGATAACGAGTCCTATAATTTCCATCATATAATTTTTTTTATTTTATTGTTCTTTCATTTTCCATTCATTTCTCTAATTTTTTTAACATCACATTGATATTTTGAAAGAAATAAAAAATTTTCCTGTCTTTTGTTATTATTCTATATACATATGAATTCATATCATAAATTCATTTGATATTCTTTAAATTTTTACCAGTATTTTTTTATCATCATTTAAATTCAATCCGTTTAGAATTTCTCTCTCTTCATGCCATATTCTTTCTTGTTGTTGAAAATGATGCCAATATTCATAATAAAAAGGTTGAAAAAAATCTTCATCGGAGACATTCATATGATTCAATTTTTTATATTTTAATAAATCAACGCCAGAATAAATATATTTTGATTGACTGCCAAAAAAAGAAAACGATGTCATCAGCACTCTCATATGAATTTCTCTTGCTATAGGCAAATAAAGTAAATTTTTCAGTTTGTTATCATAACAAATGAGAGAATCAACTACATGAGAGCCCTTTAAGGAAATGAGTTGATTATGACTACAATCTAGTTTTCCTTGAACAATCACTGGAGAGCCCTCTAAATCTGAAAGTTGATTTCTAGAGCAAATAAAATGATGAGTTGCATAAGGAGCACCATTTAAACTTTTTAGCTCATTGTCCTCAATGTGAAAATCTCCATACATTCTATTTTGCCCATAAGTTGCAAAGTTACTGTGTTCAAAAATTTTACCAAAATGACAAGGAATTTCCTGAAATCCTTTAAATCCAAAATCAATATTTCCAATGACTTCGACTATTTCGTTAATGCCTTGTTGTCTTTTTTTCAATAAGAATTTCATATAATCTAAATCATCTACATGAAAGCTTTGATTCAAATTAATGATTCGATATTGCGCATACTCTCTGTTATTATCTGTTAACCAATCTATGATCATGATTTTCCTCAATGATATGAATCTTTGCTTATCACTTTAAATTTAATTGTCAAACTAAAATCATTTTTACATATTATTTATCACAAAGTATTCAATTTGATTTTTAAAATGCGTTTTATCCATTTTTCAAATTCCCAACAATATTTTTATCAAAATGATTCCTATTGACCTTTTACTGCATTCAAACAATCATCAAGTAATTTTTTCTTGGTACTCATGGTGATTTTATTTTCACTTAATTCACTTTCTGCTAAGATAGGCGTGATGATTTGATTAAATCGATATAAATCATGGAGAATTTTCTCATTTGTAAAATGAAAATTTTCTTCATTCACAACCATCTTCATCAAATCTTCTAATTGATTACTTTGCTCATAATGATTTCTCAAGAAAAATGCGTAAAAGTATTTACCTTTGCCACCTAAATAAAATTTATAACTTTTGAGCACATTGCTACTGATTTGATTTTGAGAAAAAATCTTTTTTAATTCCCGATTATGTAATTGATTCAATAAAAATTGAACCTTTGTTTTTTCCTCTTCAGTTGGACTTTCTTTTGAGAGCAAATGAGCAAAACCATCATAAAATTCATTGAAATTTTTCAATTCTTTTGAAACCATATCTAACAATAGGACTGCGAATAAAATCAATTTCATTGTATTTTCAAAATCAATTGATAATTTTTTCAATATTTTTTGTGTGATTTGTTCTTCATCATCTGAATCATACTTAAAAATTTTATTAGACCCCGTATCAGATGAACCATAGGTATGAAAAACAGCAATATAAGAGCGAAATAATACTTCCTTATTAATTGTCATTAACCACTGTACTTTTTCCTCCTTAGTCAATAACGTCGTTTCTCCTCGTTTGATTTCATAAAAAATTTTGTATTTTTTCAAATATGCTTTTATTTTTTCATGAATATCTTCATTAGAAAAATAATCAGATGCTTTGACTGTATTTTGCGTATTGACATTTTTATTCAGTTGTGCATAAAATTTTCTATCATGAGAAGCAATAATCACAATCTTTATCAATATTCTAATTCTTTTCAATGTCATTTGAATATATGGCAAATTTTTATTTTTCACATAAAAATCATAAACTGAATTCAAAGACTGTGCTCCGTTGATGATAGAAGCATCATCCAATGCCAACTTATTTTCCATATAATCAACACGTTGGGCACAAATGGTTGCTCCATTGTTAAATGGAAAGAAATGATTCGGATTTTCTTTAATCGTTTGCTGAATTGATTTATTGACACTTGTTTTATTACCTAAATAAGTGCGTACATTTTCTGCAAATAATTCCTCACCATATGCCTCATACATTCTGACAATTTCTTGTCCATTCATCACACCGATGATATAAGATAGTTGATTGTCTTTGTCTTCAAATTGAAAATGGTTTTCCAGTGATATGTTGATATTCATTTTATTTCCTTATAAAAGAGGATTCTTGATTGTTTCTTCTTGCGTGACACCCTTATTATTTTGAAGAATTATTTTTTGACTTTCTTGAAATACATCAATCAAACTCCAATCCGTTCCATCTATTTTTTTGTGTAAAGCATCATGACAATCTTTGACTTTTTGATATATATCATCAACCTTATGCATATGATTCCATACTCTAATCGCATCCTCTAATTGTTTGATTTCCTGTCTAATCTTCTCTCCAGCTCCTCTTAATTCCTCAATGGAGAGTTCATTTTCTTCTTCTCCCAAGTTTAAAAGTAGCTGGTTGACTTCTTCTTTTATTGCAAAAAATTCTGTTGAAGTAAGTAATTTTTTTAATTGCATTTTTTTATTCAAATAAATGTTTTGATTTTTTTGATAATTTTTTATTTTTTTGATAAATTCGGCATCTATATCAATCACATTATCTCCTTGACCTCACATTAAATTTATCAAAAATAATGAAAAATCAAGAAATTTTGATAAAAAATCAGATAAATTTCAACTTGTATTTGAATCGATTCATTTTATAATACCATGACGATTAAAAAATTTTTAAACCCTTGTTTTCTCTCATAATTTTGTTATCATTATCAATAAAAATTAAATTATGAGAATCAATAAAAATATCAGTGAACAATTCAAAAGAATCAAAGATAATCCTATATCTTTAAAAGATCATGTGCAAAATTGCTTCATTCTTTTTAAACCCTTAGATACTAGTTCATCTGGAGAGAGCTTATTTACCATTTATTTGAATAATACCATTAACTTCAAGTATGTTGATGAATTTGTCGAAAAAGGATTTTCCATTCAACATCACAAAATTAGAGTCGATGTCTTGGATGCTTTAATCTCTCAATACATGGAATCAAAACAATTTGATAAAATTGTTGCTCTTTTTCATCAAAACAATAATCCATGCGCTCATGCCATCAGCATGCCTACTCGCTATAAACAAGAATTATTTAATTTAACCTATGATTCTCAGTTAGTGTTTGATAAAAAAATCGTTCTCGATTTATTTACACAAAATATTGCAATTACAAAAACAGACAATGTAGAAGATATCATTAAAGAGCATTTAACGATTTTAAAGATATTATATAAAGATGGTAAGCTAGATTCTTCTGACTTTGATATTCTATCACAAGATTCTTCTATTAATCGTTTTCAAAATTATTTCTATAAACCTCTTCATTTGCCAGAAAACTTCAATACAAAAAGAAGAAAAGCTTTACGTGAACTTCATGATGATTTTAATAACAATCATTGCAATATGAAAAATAATTTCAATTATAATAGTATGAATTTTTTACAATCAAGTGCTGAAAATAATTTACAAGAATTCAATGCTTCACAACATCGTTCATTATCTGAATATCATATCCTTTCATTTATTAATTCAATTTACTCTAAGGATGAAGATAATCAAAAAAAGAAACATTATAAAAAATTATAATCATTGATATGATTATGTTTAAATGTGTTCTATCAATTTTTTTATCAATATAGCCTTGCCTTTAATCATATGATCACTTAAAATAAAAATACAACTTTGAAAAATTTTATGGACAAAGAAAAAATCATGGCTAGAAACTTCTATCTTGAATGTGATGAAGAAATTCGCACTCAATTTGACTCTTTAACCAGAATCATTAAAAATTCTGCAAAATGCTCAAAGTGTAATCAAGTCATTGAATCAAAAAGCAGGCATGATTATCAATCATGTCAATGTGGAGAAATATCTGTAGATGGTGGAATATCATACTTAAAAAGAAGTGCTCGTGATTTTTCTTCATTGATTGATTTGAGTGATATCAGATTTTATACTCAGCATGAGTTAATTGTTGAAATCAAAACATGTGAATCGCAATCCAATTTGGGTGGGAAATATTATGAAGATAGAAAAAAATCTTGCCAAGAATTGTTATTTTTATATAAACAATATCAAGCTTTAGCAGAAAAAAAAGAAATCATTCATGATTTGAATTTATCGCAAGATGATAATAAAACAAGAAAAATGAAAGTCTAATATTGGCTTGCTTATAGGATGATTATATTGTAAAATTTTTCTTTTTATCAAAGTCAACATATGCAAATCATTCTTAATCAAGAAACAATCAATTTAGAAGATAAAAGACATTTTCCAATTATTTAGCAGCCAAAAAACAGAATTTGATTATTTCTCATTTACAAAAAATTCAAGAAATTTTTTCCATTTTTCAATCATTAGATTTTGTTGTGACTTCTGAGCACAAACTAAAATTTTTATTTCAGATGAAATATCAATGGAATCAAAAAGATATTTATGAACTTTGTGATTTGTTCTTAAAAGAAATCATGAAAAAAGAAAATATCAGTGACGAAGAGCTTCAATCAATAGTGGAATTCAAAATGATTTTAAATGATTTAAAGCTTGATGAGCATCAAGAAAAAAAATCATTTAAAAAAATTTAATCATTTTTTTCTATTTTTAGCACGATTGACTGAGTATCTGACTTGCTTGGAAAACAAATTTTCCCATGTAGCTTTTATTTCTTCAGAGGCATCATTTTTCATCTCTGTTAAAGTAAAAGCTCCTTCCTTGAGCTTATTCACACACTGAGGATCGTTTTGTATAATGATCAAAGAATCAATCGCCAAAATATTATCCGTACCTTTCATTGATTTTAAAAACAAATCTATTTTTGCAATTTCTTCAATCTCCATACTTTTTTTGATCTCATTGTCCATATTTTTTTACACTTAATGATATATTCATATTATTTTATTTTTCACAAAAAAGCAAGGAATAGACTATCTGGTTTCATCAAGCAATCAAAAAATTTTCATATATTTTTTATAAAAATCAAACAGGATAGAATTATTTCAATATTTTTGTTGATTCTATATTCCTTTATGATAAAATATAATAATTATTTATTATTATCATATGCACATTTCATTCAAACATGAAACAATTGATTTAAAAGATAAAAATCAATTTCCACATTATCTTTCTGATTATCTTCATTTTTCCATTCCATTTTTGAATGGAATTTATTCTATGAATTACTCTACAATTGAAAAAGGTTTTTCTCAACTCAATGAACCTGAAAAACATTTTGTTTATCAATTATGTCTTTTTAAAAAAAATGCATATTCTGGTCATACTTCTGTTATTGTTCATAAAGATCTTGATGATTTTTTAGAATTATTTTTATTTCATAATAGATATTTGATTACCCAAAATGAAATAAAGAAGGTTATTTCTCATGACTTTAATTCCGATGAAAAAGCTTTTCTGTCTTTTTTTATCAATAAAGATACATTTCACAATTATATCAATAAGTTGCATAATTCTCACCATTTAAGCAAATCCTCTCATCAAGTTCTGGCAGCACATTGCTTTTTATTATATATCATTGCTGATAAAATTAATTTTTCTGAACCAGTCATTTCTGATTTCAAAAAATTAGCCATCGACAATAAACATTGTATGACTTTGATCAAAAAATTTGGATATGAAAAATTATTTGATATCAATACACAAACTGTTGAAAAAACAGGAGATACACATTTTGTGATTTTTTCAAATTATTTATCATCTTTAGAACATAAAAATATTATGCTAAATATTCAAAAAATTCAAGAAAAACATAATCTATTCAATTCCTTAGATTTTCTTGTCACATCTGAAAATAAACTCAAGTTTTTCTTTGAAATGAATTTAAAACTTAAAAAAGAGCATGTTCATGATATTTGTCAATGGTTATCTCAAGAAATACATGAAAAAGGAAATCTTCTCGATGAAGAGCTTGATGCTTTTGTAGAATCTAAAATTGTAATCAATGATCTTCATATCACCAATAGTGACAAAAGAGTATTTAGAAAAATTTAATTGATTTCGTGAATCATTGATCATCTTTTCTCGTGCTTCTTGAAGGAATCGAACCATCATCTACGGATTACTAAACCGTTGTTCTGCCATTGAACTAAAAAAGCATAAATATTGATATTACACCTTATTGAATATTGATTTAATCATTCATCATCTTTTCTCATGCTTCTTGAAGGAATCGAACCATCATCT
>JACCDS010256062.1_pt1 | contig 48386 bp, 48 predicted proteins | sample 7446441 | NCBI WGS metagenome assembly JACCDS01 (sample SAMN15323445, study PRJNA562643) | freshwater metagenome | isolation source: river surface water | place: USA:Blue River Watershed | collected 2017-08-17 | reverse complement strand
TACATTTTGGTCACCTTACCCGCAAATGGAATCCCAAGATGGCTCCATACATTTTTATGGAACAGAATGGTATCCATATTATTGATTTGAAAAAAACCGAAAGCAAGTTGGAGGAAGCCAAAGCGGCAGCCAAAAACATTGCACGTTCAGGACGTAGGGTTTTGTTCGTGGCTACCAAAAAGCAAGCGAAAGAAATCGTTGCCGAAGAAGCCAAGCGCGCCAACATGCCTTTCACCACAGAGCGTTGGTTGGGTGGTATGTTGACAAACTTCCAGACTGTACGCAAGAGCATCAAGCGTATGCAGAACATCGACAAGATGGCAACTGACGGAACGTTTGATCGTATCAACAAGAAAGAGCGTTTGATGTTGGATCGTGAAAAAGCAAAATTGCGCATGATTTTGGGTGGTATCGAGGATATGACCAAATTGCCAGGTGCTATTTTCATCATCGACGTGAAGCGTGAACACATTGCTGTGTCTGAGGCCACCCGTTTGGGTATCCCCACCATCGCATTGGTAGATACAAACTCAGATCCTACTGTGGTTGATTATTCAATCCCCGGAAACGATGATGCTTCTAAGTCTATTCAGTTGATTGCCCGTGAAATTGCGGATGCCATCATCGAAGGTAGCCAAGAACGCAAGCGTGAAAAGTCTGAAGACGATGCAACCCCTGTTGCTGAAAAAGAAGTTGCGGCAGAAGCATAATTGAATTAACAATGACTACTATTACTGCATCAGAAGTAAATAAACTGCGTCAAATGACCGGCGCAGGTATGATGGATTGCAAAAACGCTTTGGTAGAAACCAACGGTGATTTTGAAGCTGCGGTTGATTTCTTGCGCAAAAAAGGTGCGAAAATCGCTGCAAAGCGTGCGGATCGCGAAGCTACTGAAGGATGTGTTATCGCCATGACCAACGATGCTCGCAGCGCGGGTGTGATCGTTTTGTTGAGCTGTGAAACGGATTTTGTTGCCAAAAACGAAAACTTTGTTGCGTTGGCAAAAAATATCGCCACAGTGGCTTTGGAAAACCAACCTGCAGACGTTGACGCATTGAAGGCATTGTCGATTGGCGGTGTGAGCATTGCAGATCGTTTGTTGGAAGAAGTTGCCAAGATTGGTGAAAAGATTGACGTTAGTAAATACGAGTTGGTACAAGGTGCCAACGTGGTATCTTATATTCATGGTGCTAACCGCATGGGTGTTTTGGTTGAAATGAACAATGCCGCCAACGATGCGAATCACACTGCAGGAAAAGATGTAGCAATGCAAATTGCCGCAATGAATCCTGTTGCTGTGAACCGCGATAGCGTGGATGCCAAGACCATTGAGCGTGAATTGGAAATCGGTCGCGAGCAAGCACGTGCTGAGGGTAAGCCTGAAGCCATGATTGACCGTATTGCCGATGGTAAGTTGCAGAAGTTCTTCAAAGAATCTACTTTGTTGGCTCAGGATTTCGTGAAAGATGGTTCTATGACCATTGAGAAATACTTGTCTGGCGTTGAGCCCGGTCTCACCGTTTCAAGTTTCAAGCGAGTGCAACTCGGATAATCAAGAAATTTTAAATCCCTCGAAAGAGGGATTTTTTTTGCTAATATTACAACATCAAATGAGGTTTAAAAGAATACTACTGAAATTAAGCGGTGAGGCTCTGTTGGGCACTCAATCATATGGTATCGACGCAAAAGTGCTCGAGGCTTATGCCAAGGAAGTGAAGAAAGTGGTAGACGCGGGTGTGGAAGTAGCCGTAGTCATTGGTGGCGGTAACATCTTCCGTGGCGTTCAGGGCGCTCAAGGGGGCGTTGTGGATCGCGCTACAGGCGATTATATGGGCATGTTGGCCACAATGATCAATGCCATGGCTTTGCAAGGCGCTTTTGAAAAAGTGGGTATGTCGACCCGTTTGCTCTCCGCCATCAAGATGGAACAAATTTCAGAACCCTTTATTCGTCGCCGTGCCATTCGTCACCTGGAAAAAGGTCGTGTGGTAATTTTTGGTGCGGGCACAGGTAACCCCTATTTCACCACCGATACCGCTGCATCGTTGCGGGCCGTGGAGATTGAGGCCGATGTGGTGATCAAAGGAACCCGTGTGGATGGCATTTATGACAGCGATCCAGAAAAGAACCCTGGGGCTGTGAAATACGATGAAATTTCTTTCAAGAAGGTCTATGACCTCGGACTGGAAGTAATGGATTTAACGGCCATTACATTGTGTCAGGAGAACAACAAACCCATCGTGGTGTTTGATATGAATGGCGAGGGGAATTTGATGAAGTTGGTGCAGGGCGAGAAAGTAGGGACGCTGGTGATCGACTAACTAGGGCATGCAATGAGTCGTTGTAATTTGCAATTGAATCAGCATTTACAGCAAGAGATGGCAGTTCGTTGCCAACAATTGGATACACGTATTTTGTCATGGGGGCTGGCTTCGCCAGCCCTTCGTGCGTTGGTATCACTGAATATTAATACGGTTGAGGATTTGTTGTCGTACACGCGTGCAGAAGTTGCAGCTGCCCATGGGATGGGTGATACGGGCTTGCAGCGCATAGAGGCAGGATTGTTGTCGTTGGGAATCAACTGGGGCCAATCATCCAAGGTGAGATAAGAACAGTTTAAAACAAAAAAAGACGGCCAAGGCCGTCTTTTGAAATATCTAGTAACTGTTCGACTTACGCCAAAGAGTTCACATGCTTCTGCAAACTTGACTTCAAGTTGCCAGCTTTGTTCTTATGGATTACATTGCGCTTGGCCAATTTGTCCAAAGCAGAGAAAGCGTTTGTCAACAACTTCAATGCCTCGTCTTTGGTGGTTGCCTTGCGAATGGTCTTCACGATATTACGAGCAGTCTTGTGCTGGTAGCGGTTGAGATCACGCTTGGCAGCGTTGGCTCTGATTCTTTTGATTGCGGACTTATGATTTGCCATTTCTATTAAAAAGGACTGCAAAGATAACCAAATGCAATGAATTCAACAAGACATTTCAAAATTTATCAATCATTTTCTGGAGCGAGCTGAACCTTTAGTCCTTCCATGTCGGACGATAGGTGCAATTGGCAACCCAAACGACTGTTGTTTTTGACAAAGAATGCTTGGTCCAACATCCCCAACTCGTCCTCTGTGGGCGCTGGCAGTGCATGATCGCTGAGAACGTATACCTGGCAAGTGGCGCACATTGCCATTCCGCCACATTCGCCTTTTACAGGCAATTCTACGGCCCTGCAAAAGTCCATCAAATTCAACCCCATGTCTGTGGGTGCTTCATAGGTATTTTCTATGCCATCGCGGTCAATAATTTTGATGGATATAAGCGCATTTTCCATGGTTATCGCAAATGGGTTAGGTGGTCTAGGCTGTTTTTGATTTTGATGCGATAATGGTTTTCGTGGTTGTGTTTTTCTACCACATACAAACAAACGTTATCGTGTTCAAAATCATCCATTTGTTGCAAGGGTGTGTTGGTGAGCAAACATAAAAATCCACGCAACGCCCTGCCATGCATGCAAATCAATACGGGATTCTCGCTGCTACTTTCAATTTTTTTCAGGCCCAGTTTTTGGCGCTTTTGCATGGCCAATGGTGTTTCACCGCCGTTGATGGCTTGGTTGAGTTCGCCATTTCTCCATCGCTGCAACATCGCATAGAATTCTTTGCGCGAATGTTCGCTTGGTTGCTGTCCTTCAAGGATTCCCCAATTGATCTCATTGAGTTCGGGAATCACATGTGTTGGAATATTCAGCGGTGCAAAGGGCGCTACGGTTTGATGGGTGCGCTTCAGTGAGCTCACATATATGCGTTGAAAAGGGATGTGTTTGTAGGCCTGAAAGAATGCATCGGCCTGTTGTTGTCCCAGTTCGTTGATATCAGTGTCTACCCCAGAACCTTGTACAATTCCCATGCGGTTGTAATGGGTTTCCCCATGCCGAATGATGTACATTGTTTTTATGGCGGGGGAGGGTGAACTTTGCATGGTTAAAAGACGGTGATGGAACGGCCAACGATGGGTGCAAATATACAACAGGGGATGGCGATTTATCGTAAGCCCCAAGGCACTTTGCCTGAATTTTCCATCGGCAATTGGTGCGCATCGCCCGCAAATGCTGTGTTTTTATCGGATACATTTTGTCTTCAGCCTTTTGATCGAACCCGTGATCTGGAAATATTGGAAGTCGTACAGCGCGGTGAGGGTTGGGATGAGTGCAGTCAGGTTTGGATGCGTTTCAGCAGTCAGGTTTCGTCTAAATTGCCCCCCAAATCCACGCCAGAGTCGGAATTTGTCTCAGAAGTTTTGGGCATACAGCAGGCCATCGCATCAAAGCGCATAGAAAAAGCGGTTGCAGCCCGGTCCCTATCGGTGCATCAGCCCATGGATTTTCATCATCTATGGCAATCGTTCCGGCAATTGCACGAAGCCTATCCTGCGGCATTTGTTTTTATATTGATTCATCCGCAATGGGGCTGTTGGATGGGGGCATCGCCAGAAACGTTGTTGCGCGCCGAAAATGGGGAGGCGGTTGTCATGTCGCTGGCTGGAACCCTGACGGAAGATCAAGGTGGTTGGACGTCAAAGGAGGCTTTGGAGCAATCGGTGACCAGTACCTTTGTCAAGGAGGTTCTCGCGGCCCAGCAAATTCATGGTGCATCGGAATCTCAAGTGGGTGAATTGCAAATGGGCAACATCAAACATTTGATGTCGGAATGGCGCTTCAAACTCCCATTGCCTGCTGCTACAGTACTGTTTGATGGCGCGATTGGCGGGTCAGGAAATCCCTTGATGAAACTTGTCGCCCAATTGCATCCAACCCCTGCTGTGGGCGGGTATCCTCAGGGTGCGGCGTTGCAATGGTTGCAAAACAATGAGTCGTTGAACAGGGCGTTGTATTCGGGTTTTGTGGGTGTGCTGGGTATACAGAAAGCCGACTTGTTTGTGACATTGCGCTGTGCCCAATTGTTTCAAAGCGGTTACACTTTGTATGCGGGATGTGGTGTGAATGCGGGTTCAGATCCAAGCATTGAATGGAAAGAAACTGCGGCCAAAATGGACCTTATTGGAAAGTACTTATAACCTGTGGTACTTGATGAGGCTTTGGTTGCTTGAACCAGCAGCTGCAAGATTGGCCAGCGGTTTGATACGCGGGATCCAAGTGCCACGGAAAAAGGGGTTGATTTAACGAAAAATGGTTGGGTTGGGAATGCCTTGTCCAAAATCCGTCGCTTCCAAAGGTTCCCGTGTAAAGATGCCACGTTTGGAGGGTTTGTAGCCGGAATAATCACCCGTGGGAATGTAGTAATAGACATTGCCATCCGCAGCGGGGAATGCAGGGCCAATTTCATCGAACACAATGGTTTTTTGTTCTTCTTCGTACCGCATGAGGATGCGTGAGGATTTGTGGTATTCGAAAATCACGCGGTGGTCCTCAGAGGGATCTTCAAGTCCGTCGCGAAACAAGGGTGCACCCCAAACGGGTTTGAGGGCTTTGGGGTCGGCCGCTTCCTCATTGGGTTCAAAACTGAGCACATCAATGATGGAACGATTGGAGTTGGGGTTATGTCCATCGAAAAGCATCACCACGTAATACTGTTTTTTCTTGATTTTATGAGGGATGATTTGGTAGTACAACCCGCCGATCCACTGGCTATTTTCGAGGGTGATTTCTTTGGCGTCTTTGGGCAGGTTTTGGGCGGTATCGTGGAGTGTATACAGGGCGATGCCCGCTTTTGTTTTGTGTTGAATTACGCCGTAATGGTGAAATACGCCATTCTTGAGGATGATGTTGTAGGTGAACAATCGCACATCCGATTTGGGGTGTGATGCGATGGCTACGGTGCTCATTCTCAGGTTGGCGAATTCGTGGTCGAAGGAGGCTGGGTTCGACAGGACATCCATCAAGGTTTGTTGCAACTGAACAGCCACAGCAAATTTGGCTGAGTCTGTGGACGCGCTGATGACCAAGGGGGCCACTTTCAAGAGGCTATCTTCTTGGTCGGCAAGGGATGTGAAAGGTGCAACAGGACTGTCAGCGCCTTGGGCCTGCGCAAATGCGCAAGTGCCCAAGGCGACCATCAGCGTAAATACGCGGTGTATTGAAAGCAGTTTGTACCGCATAAATGAGATCTATTTGGGTTGGATTAGCAGTTTTCAACCACAACAGCGCTGGCACCGCCACCGCCGTTGCAGATGGCTGCGCCACCATATTTGCCGTTGTTTTGCTTGAGTACATGCAACAATGTAACCAAAATGCGCGCTCCTGAAGCACCCAATGGATGTCCCAAAGCAACCGCACCACCGTTCACATTCACTTTGCTGGCGTCAAGGTTCAACAACTTGTTGTTGGCCAAGGATACAACGGAGAAAGCTTCATTTAATTCTACAAAATCCAAATCCGCAACGGAAATGCCTGCGCGTTGAGCGGCAATCGGCAGTGCTTTGGCGGGGGTGGTGGTAAACCACTCTGGGCTTTGTTCAGCATCGGCAAAACCGATGAGCTTCGCCAATGGAGTTAAGCCCAATTCTTTGCATTTTTCTCCACTCACCAACACCAAAGCAGCGCCACCATCGTTGATGGTAGAGGCGTTGGCCGCGGTTACGGTGCCGTCTTTTTGGAAAACGGGACGCAAACCGGGGATTTTGTCGAAGCTGACATTTTTATATTCTTCGTCTTCGCTCACAACCACTTCGCCTTTGCGGGTTTGGATGGTTACAGGCACGATTTCGTCGTTGAATTTTCCCGCCTTCCACGCTTCGGCGGCGCGGGTATAACTTTGGATGGCGTATTGGTCTTGGTCTTCGCGGGAGAAGTTCATTTCCTTGGCGCACAATTCGGCACAAGTTCCCATCAAGCTCTTTTCATAGGCATCAGTCAATCCATCGTGGACAATTCCATCCAAGGCTTGCACATGTCCATAGCGGTATCCGCTGCGCGAATTCGGTAAATAGTGTGGGGTAAGGCTCATGTTTTCCATTCCGCCCGCTACAACGATATCGTTCAAGCCCAACATGATGCTTTGCGCAGCCAATGAAACCGCTTTCAATCCACTTGCACACACTTTGTTGATGGTGGTAGCGGGAACGTGGTCACCGATACCTGCAAATTTTGATGCCTGTCGGGCCGGTGCTTGTCCCACACCCGCTTGTAACACACAGCCCATGAACACTTCATTCACGAGATTGGGATCGATGCCTGCTTTTTCAAGGGCTCCTTTGATGGCGATGGCGCCCAACTGGGTGGCTGGAACGCTGGAAAGTGCGCCGTTGAAACTCCCCATGGGGGTTCTGGCTGCCGCTACGATGAAAACTTCTTTTGTCATAAACGCTAACACCACAAAGATACGGGTTTGCGGATAATCGATGCCAATTGGCCATTGGTTAATGGCGTTTGTCGGATAATGGTTTAGTTTTGTGCGGTAATTATTCGTGTATGATTGTTTTGATTGAGTCATCGGCTGAATTTCCATCGGTTTCCCTTTGCGATGAGCGCGGTTTGCTGCTATGGGATGAAGTGGGAACAGAGCGACAATCACATGCAGAAAAGTTGCCTATGATGGTGCAGCGTGCCATCGATTTTGCGCGGACGGCAGGCAGGCAGGTCACGGGTGTTGCTTTTCAGGCAGGTCCGGGAAGTTACACAGGGTTGCGGATAGGGGTGAGTTTGGCGAAGGGCTTGTGTTATGGGCTGTCGGTGCCTTTGATTTCTGTTTCAGGATTTGTTTGTTTGTCGATGGCAGCGTTGGAAAATCATCCGAGTTGCACGGAGGCATGGGTGATGATGGATGCGCGCAGAGACGAGGTGTATGCCTTGAGAGCAATACGAGGGGTTGGCGCGATGGGCGGGGTTACGGCTGAGATATTGCCATCTGAGCGGGTGGTTGGCTACGGTCCTCACACGGTTTTTGTGGGCAATGCCAACGAGAAGGTTCAGCGGTTGTTGGCGGCGGAGGATGCCGTTTTTTGGGATGAATCGCCCCGGGCATCGCACATGGCAAGAATGGCGGCAGATTGTTTTCAGCGGGGTGAATTTGTGGATTTGGCGTATTATGAGCCTTTTTATTTGAAAGATTTTGTGGCTGGGGTGAGCAAAAAATTTAGTTTGTAGGGACATGCGGGTTTTGTTCATCGATAATTTGGACAGTTTTACTTTCAATGTGGTGCATTGTTTGGTGGTTGCCGGTGCGGAGGTTGAGGTGTTGCGCAACGAGGGTGAGGATTGGCCGGAGTTGGCAGAAAAAATGGCAGGTTGTGATGCATGGGCGGTCGGCCCGGGACCGGGCCGACCGCAAGACTACCCCCATTTGATGCGGGCTATCACCCAATGGATGGGCAAGAAGCCACTGCTGGGTATCTGCCTTGGACAACAAGCCATCGCCCAAGCATGTGGTTGGCAAATTGATCATGCATCCTATCCCATGCACGGGAAACCCTCCGTGATTGATCACAACAGTCAAGGACTTTTTGAAGGATTGCCCCAATCCCTACAAGTGGGTAGGTACCATTCATTGGTTGTGACATTGCCCAGTGATTTTAGCCCAGTGAACATCGCCCTGAACATTGATGCCCGATGCAACCAAGAAATTATGGCGGTAAGCAATCCAGCAATGGGTGTTTGGGCCGTGCAGTTTCACCCTGAGAGTGTGCTGACACCGGAAGGACAGGCGATGATAAACCGTTGGGTGAAGTTGGCCGATGCGTTTAATCGCAAGAAAGGCTAGGCCTTGTTGTTGTTCAATTGCAGGGCGGATCGCACCGCATTGGCAATGTTCACAGGTGCATAGCCGCACAAAGGATACAAGTCATCTTCGTTGTTGCCGTGTTCGATGAACTCGTTTGGAATCCCCAAATGGGCGTGGAATTTCGCAACATGGGCGTGTCCATTGGCTGCTGTTGTTTGTCCCCATCCCCCTTGAATACACCCGTCTTCCACAGTAATGATGTGGCTGTAGGGATCGAGATTGATACTACCATCGGCTATTTGGGTTGAAGTTTCGCTGAGGTTGGAGCAATGAAGGTGATCAAAAGCGAGACCTTGTAATGAAGTATGGGCTTGTAAACACAAATTGCTCGCATGTCCGGTGCTGAGAAGAAGTACTTTGGCACTGGGCGATTGCATTAGCCACTGTGGTCGCAGCGCTTCGATGGCTTTTTCTGTTGAATCAATCGTCCATTGGGCTTCTGCGATGTTGCCTTTGGGGTAGCGAATGGCGATGGGTTTGTTGGCAGCGATACCAAATTGCATGGCTGCGGCGAGTTCGGCAGCGTTGCGCGGTGCAAAGAGGGTGGTATTGGGTACGCAAAGCAAAAAGGCGATGTCGAATGCACCGTGGTGGGTAGGTCCGTCTTCACCCACCAATCCTGCGCGGTCAATGCACAAAATCACGGGTAGGTTTTGCAGGGCGATGTCGTGAATGTATTGGTCGTAGCCGCGTTGCAAAAACGAGGAGTAAATATTGACGATGGGAATGAGTCCTTGGGTGGACATACCAGCCGCGAAGGTGAGGGCGTGTTGTTCAGCGATGCCTACATCAAAGAATCGATCTGGAAATTGATTCATGGCGTGAATCATCCCGCACGATGATGGCATTGCGGGTGTAATACCCGATAGGTTGGGGTATTTTTTTGCAAGGGCGACCAACACATCTCCAAACACATCTTGCCATTTTTTGGCGGGTTTAGAGGGCGTTTCAATTTTTACATATTTGGCTGCGCTGTGCCATTTGGTTTGCTCCTGCTCGGCGGGAAGGTAGCCTTTGCCTTTGATGGTTTTGATGTGCAACAGGCGAGGGCCTTCTGTGTTGTAACTTTTTGCCAGTGCGGGCAGTAATTCACTGAGGTTGTTGCCGTCTACCGGACCTTGGTAAGCCAATCCAAACCACTCAAACCACGCTTTTACATCGGCGGGTTTTGCGCGCAGTTGTGTATTCAATGCCCCAGTATTGGGGTCGATACCCATTTGGTTGTCGTTGAGCACAACCAAGACATTCAGGTTTGATTCGAACAAGTTGTTTAAGGCTTCATAAGACAAGCCAGCGGTAAGTGCGCCATCACCCACAACGGCCACAAAAGTGGGTTTGCGGCTGTTGGCTGTGGATTGGGTTTTTGTAAGGATGTTGTGTGCGGCGGCCATGCCCATGGCCGCCGAAATGGCCGTGCTTGAATGGCCCGTGCCAAATGCATCATAGCTGCTTTCGGTGATTTTGGGAAAACCCGATATCCCCTTGAACGTTCGTATGCCACTGAGTTGATCTTTTCTGCCTGTCAATACCTTGTGGGGGTAGGCTTGATGACCTACGTCCCAAACGATGGCATCTTCCGGAAAATTGATTGTGTGGTGGAGCGCAACAGTCAATTCTATGACGCCGAGGTTTGATGAAAAATGTCCGCCCGACTGAAGTACCGAATCTGTAACAAAAGCCCTTAGTTCCTCACACAATTTTTCTAACGCTGAGAATGAGAAGTTTTTGATTTCGTTCGGTGAGGATATTTTTTGAAGTAGGCTCAAAGTGTTTTCGGGGGTGTAAGCACAAAAATAGGGTGATTTGTTGAGTGAATGTTCATGTGAATTTGTGGATGAACGCATTGAATTTACCGATGAATTTAATCGTTAATGTATAAATTCATCAATAATTTTTTATTGAATTGATAAAATCAATAAAAAACAGACAGAAAAATTGCAATTTAATTTGGAAGTAAATCAGTGTATTTTGTAGTTTTGTTGCATGAAAACAAATTCTCGAAAGAAATTGTTTCATTAAAATTCACAATAAACATGGAAAATTTAGATAATTCTGTCGCGGCATTACCCAAAAAAAGGGGTAGAAAACCGGGTTCTAAGAACAAGGTATCTTCAAAAAGAACATCAAAAAAAGTATCTTATTTGAGTGCTTTTTCAATTTTAGAGCAGGAAATTCAGTCGCTTTCAAATGCTTTGAAAAAAGCCACCTTGAAGGCCGAAAAAGAAATCGAAAAATTAGAAAAGAAACAATCTCGTGAGGTAGAGAAAGTAAAAGCCAAGGCAGCAAAGTCATTGTCGTTGTGGAAAGCCCGTGCCAAAGCCAATTTGAAAAAAGGCAAAGTGAGCACCGGCCGCAGGGGCCGACCTGCCAAACCAAAAGCAGAGAAAGAGGCTGGACGTAGGGGTAGACCACCCAAAACTGGCTACCGCAAAGGGGGCGGACGCAGAAAGGCGGGCGAACTAACCAAACGCGATATTATTTTGAATTATGTGAAAGAATTGAACCAGCCCATCGCTTCGGGTGCCTTGATTTTGGCATTGTACGAGCGCAGCGGTGAGCGCGACAAAAAGCGTTTTTCACAAGGAATGTACACAACCCTGACACAAATGTATAAGGCAGGTTTGTTGAAGAAGGACGACGGTATCGTGTCCTTGCCATAATTTTTGGTTACCCATTGGGTAGCACAATCGCTTGAATAAAGCGGGGGTTATCAGACATGTCTCGAATAACCTCCGCTTCAGCGAAAGAGGCAAACAAATTTTTGGTTTCCTCAGCAAGGTATTGGTTAATTTCCAGCCAAATGTGTAGGGGTTTGGTGCGTTGGGCCATCGCGGTTTCTGCGAGTCGTGCCATTTTTCGATAAAAAACCAACGGGTCGTTTTTCGGGGTGAACAAAGCGAGGTGCGGTTCGTGTTTGAGCACGTTGTCTGCCATGTCTTTGGCTTCTTTCAATTCTATGTAGGGTGGGTTCGACACCAATAAATCAATGTTGGGGGATAAACTTTCCCAGTTTAAGAAATTGGAGTGTTCGAGTTGCAATCGATCTTGAATTCCAACGTGGAATGCATTTTCAGCGGCCACATCCAGAGCGTCTTCACTCACATCCACCCCGGTGAATTTCCACAGGGGATTTTGGTGTAACAAATACATGGGAATACAACCACTGCCCGTCCCAATATCGAGTCCTTCAATGTTGGAGCCATTGCTTGATTCCAAGGTTTGCTTTTTCTCGCAGATGAGGTGACAGAGTTCCTCTGTTTCAGGTCTGGGAATGAGGGTGGCGGGCGTAACTTTCAGTGTAAGCGGACCGAAGAAAGCTGCTTCAAAAATGTATTGAATTGGGATCTGTTGCTTGAGTTGTTCGCAAATCAGTTTCAAGGCCTGCAATCGATCAATTTCCGGCAAAGATTCACAATGTGGCAAAATCCAAAATTCAAAGGCCTTGATTTCATCCGCTGAAAACTGTGGCTGAAGGTCTTGATGGATGTGGGCTTGGATCAACTGTCGGGTCATGGGAACATTGATTGTCTATGGTTGATGGATGAGTACCAACCGCAAATTTTGACTGCAAATGTCTGCATCTGGGTGGAAAGCGTCTACATGAAGTATATAATTTCCGCTGGGGAGCTGATTTTTCAATTGGTGGATGGGCACGAGGATGCTGCCTTGGTCAGATACCTGTAGTTTGGGGAAGTTGAGGGGTATGTTGCTGCCCATCATGGAATAGAGCGATAGCCGAACAACATAACCCGGCTTCTCCAGTGTGTGGCGAAGGGTAATGTACTCGTCGTTTTGCACCAAGTAAACCATTTTCTCCAGGAAGAAAGGTTTTTTTCGTGGGTTGGTGCGGGCAGTGGCTGTTTGACTGTTTGGTGCACCGGGCGTAGCATAGCCTGCTGTGAAGGTCGCACTGACCCAATGGTTGGTCTGATGCGATGGTGCGTTGGGATGGGTTTTTTCCAAACTCACCCCTTTGTTGCTTGAAAGAATGGGTGTATGCATGTTTTCGTTGTATTGCATTTCATCGAGGATATGGGTGGGATGGATCAATTGTAAAGTGGCTTCGTTGGCGGGCAAATTGGGAAAGTCATCGACTTTTTGGTGATGAAAAAAGTGAGAGGGACTGTTTGCCAATGCCAAGCGGTAGGGGTTGTTGCTGTAACAACGAATTTGTTGAGGATACAAAACGAAGGGTTGGCTTTGCAACATGGTGAGTGAAGCGACTTGTTGATCTTCGATGACCTTGAGTTGAAGTCCTTGTAGTTGAAGGGCTTTGTTGGATGTATTCACAACCTCGACATAATCGGGAAGATGGTCAAAGGCATTGAACATGACTTCATTGAATTGGATGTCGCCCGGAAGGGACTGTGTTTCTGTGAAAGCCAATTTTTGCAGGGTATCCTTCAAGGGTTGTGCGTTGCAACTCGTGGCGTTTTTAATGACGATATTGACCCATTCACCGGGACTGAGGGGTGGCTGAATATGGTACTGATGGACTTTGTTTGGTATAGGTGTGAAGGTGTGCGTTTTTGCGTTGCCGGTAGGATAGACATATGGCGTGGTTTGTGATGTGGGTTGCGTGAATTGTAGACGGAGGGTGTCGTTGTGGGTGGCTGCGATGTAAGCCACTTGGAAGGGTATTTGGGTATTTGGTTCAGGCGATTTTACGCTAGGAAACGGCTTGGGCGGGTAATTCGGCAAGGAAGGGGTACCGCCTTCATGCGAATTGGAATACCATTGAAATAGGTCTAGGCAAGGGGCGGCGTTATCGGAGTGTTCGAGGCTATATCCGCCATTTTCATGAGTTGGGTGATGCATCCATTGCTGGTATTGCAGTTGATGGACGATTTGCTGTTGGACATTGGTGAGGGTGAGGGTCTCCGATTCGATGTTGATGTAAGGCAGTTTACAGGGCAGGACGTTTGGAATGGTCTGCATGAGGGCTGTATCGCTCACATCGCACAGGGTAATTCGCTGTTGGGGTTGCAAAAGGTATTTTGGTAGTTGAATGCTTGTTTGGGCATCGGATAGGGTTAGTTCGTTGAGCCAAAGTAATTCATTGCTATTGTTTTTTAGTTCGATGTATTGCACTGGCGGGAGATATCCAAGGGATGGGTTGGGGTCTGCCATGATTTCAGTAAACGTGATTTGGTATGGGGCCACGGGTGTGGCACATACTACGAAGCCCTTGCCTTGCTGCAGTGGTTGGATGTTTTTTGCACTGTCTTGGGCATTTTGTACATGAACAATATGTTCTCGGTTACAGGACTGTGGGGGGAATTTGACCCTAAGGGTTTTGGTGTTTGTATGATAGAAAGTGTCGGCTTGCTGAAAATTGCAAATGATTTGGTTTTTGTTTTCCAGGGCGATGGGTTCAGAGAAACCAAGTTGGGCCCACTCGGGTGATGTCCATTGGACGGATTTTAATGTGGGTGGGGTTTTGTCGGGGCGCGGCGGGGTTACGGAGTAGGTTGTGATTCTGTGTTTTCCCGCCGCGCCGCTACCCGTTTGTGTTATTGAGAGCCCCACATAGTTTCGGTTTATTTGTAGGGTGTCTATGGCCGCACAAAGGGTTCGATATTGCTCCCAACTGCTGTCTTTGTATAGGAGGAGCATGAGGTTGTTTTGTTTCACCCAGCGCAGTGTGATGTTCGATTTTGGTTTGTTGAAATAGCCTGATTCACCTGTGCATTCCAGGCGGTCTTTGCCTGCTTTTCGTTCAATGAGTTTGAGTCCGTCCTCCACATCGCCCAGTCGCAGTATCCAACCATTTTGAAGGGCACTATCAAATCGGAACAATACTTCCAAGAAATTGGCACTGCTGGGGTTGAAATCGAGGTATAGGTTTGTTTCCAACCATTGCAATGTGTCGGGACTGCACTGCAAGAACAAGTTGACGGTTTGTTTTGTGGAACTTGCGGGAATTTGACTTTGTATGCCGCTCGCGGTCCATTGAAATTGATTGGGATGTCCGAGCGCGCCCCCAGCAGACAGGGTTAAATCGCACTGTGCCCAAAGGCCGTCGTTGGCCAATAGCAGCAGTGGTGCAAGCAATTGTAGGAGATTTTTAGGCGCGGTAAGGGCGGGCTTTCCAGCGATAAGGAATGGTTGCAGCCGCGAGGGCGAGGATTGGTAACCAAAGTACTTGGAGTGCCGAAACCAGCACAACGATAAACGGGTTGGGATGTTCTTTTTTGCAAAGTATGTGTACACCGGCTGAATCCACGAGCAGTTTCCCCAGCCAAACAAAGGCCAATGTTTCATATGTGCCCCTATACACAGAGATTCCGGTTATCACCCAAAGCGAAATCATGAACAACCCCACCAAAGTCTGTTTTAACGCTGTTTTTTGTGTTTTTTGCAAAAATGTTTTCTTCATCCAGCGCATCCGCTGATTGAAAAACGACCGAAATGCTGTTTCGTAGGCAGTGTAAACCACTGCATTTTTATGCGATGCTTGGACCACTTTGTGGTTGGGCGATAAAAGGAATTTTTCGAGGGTAAGTACATCATCGCCACTGCCAATGTGTTCATGGCCATAAAAAAATTATTTTAAACCGTGGGCGGCTAGGATTTTCTTCTCGATTTGGGTGGTTGAATAACCCGGTACAAAATCCAAAGTTTTGACCTCCCCACCGTGCTGTAAAACCCATTCTGCCCCCACGATGTTTTCGATGGAATAGTCGGCCCCTTTCACAAGAATGTGTGGGGTGATAAATTCGATGATTTCTTTTGGGGTGTCTTCGTTGAACAATACCACGCCGGTAACGAAGCCCAATGCTGCCATTACGCGGGCCCTTGAACTTGACGATTGTAGCGGTCTGGCGGGAGATTTTTCCAAGCGTTGAACACTTTCATCGGTGTTGAGTGCCACCAATAAACCATCGCCCAACAGAGACGCAGCTTCCAAGTAGTGAACATGGCCTGCATGCAGGATGTCAAAACAGCCATTGGTGAAGACCATTTTTTTGCCAACGGCACGGAATTGTGCAATCGCATCTTTTGCTTGATCCCAGGTCCAAATTTTCTGATCAGTCATTGCTTGTGGCGGTGTTGCGGGTGGCCAAATAAAACAACAGATAGGCGATTCCCCCGAACACAATCATGAGCAAGTTACTGAAAGCCACGGAAAAAATGCCAAAACTGTTGGCATGTACTTCGCTTAGGCCGTAAATGAGGGTTAGTCCATAAGCCAATGTGCCCCAAACTCCGGCTCCACCAGGAATGGGTATGATGACGCCCAGCGAGGAGAAAATGACCACGCCCAGGGCATTGGCAATTGTGAGGTGCTCGGTGATGTCTAGGCTCTGTAGGGTACAATAGGTACTCAGCCAATAGCCAATCCAAATGCCATAAGAGGAAAGGATGAAAACCACGGGCTGTTTTAGGTGAAGAACTGATTGAAGTCCGGCGCTGAACTTTTCGATGAGCGATGGTTCACCTTTGTCTTCGGTTTTTGGCTTGCGGGCTCGCTGTTTTTTCAGGTATCGAACGCCGAAAATGCCCATCAATAAGATCATGGAGATCGGGGTATAATACTTCGCCAATGGGGTGATGATGTATTGGTCGAAGAAACCGTAGAATTCTTGAAATTGGATGCCCAAGCAGAGGAGGCAGAGCGACATCAAAACCAGCAAATCGATGATGCGTTCGGTTACTACTGAGCCTACCAAAGTGGGTACGGGCGCTTTTTCGCTTTTTGCAGCCATGGCGCATCGCACAAATTCTCCGCCGCGGGAGGTCGCTACATTCACCAAATAGCCAATCATAACTGTGTAGAAGGCCCTGATTTTATTGAGAGGGTACCCTGCGGGTTCAGTGAGCATGTTCCATCGCCATCCCCGCAGATAGTGGGCGTAGAGCATGGTAACGGTGGCCCCCAATAGCCAATAAAGGTTCGCGTTTTTGACAGAATTGGCGGTTTGTTGCCAATCAATTTTAAATCCAATGGCTGTGAAGACGCCCGCTGCCAGCAGAATCATCAACACTTGGGAGACTATTTTTTTGTTGATTTTCAAATGACTTGGTTGTTCCTGTCGGGAAACAAGTTTTTGGGTTGATGCACTTTGGCTTCCTCTGGGGTCATTTGTACGAAGGTCATGATGATGAGTTCATCGCCCACCTGACCTTTTCGCGCCGCTGCGCCATTTAAACCAATGATGCCCGTTCCACGCTCACCTTTGATGATGTAGGTTTCAAATCGCTCGCCATTGTTGTTGTTCACAATCAATACTTTTTGGTTGGCAATCATGCCGGCAGCGTCGATCAAATTTTCATCGATGGTGATGCTGCCCGTATAATTCAACTCCGTTTGGGTTAGGCGGACGTTGTGGATTTTTGCTTGTAATACCTCAATAAACATGCGATGCAAAGGTAGCAGGTTTTGATGTATTTTCGCGTCTTATGCAATTTACATCAGGCATTGTTGAACAAGCGGTTGAAGCCCTTTCTTCGTTTCCGGGGATTGGAAAGCGCACAGCCCTGCGGTTGGTGATGTATTTGCTCAAACGTCCCGAAATGGAAGTGGCGCATTTGGCGGATGCTCTGCTGAAGCTGAAAACAGAGTTACACCTTTGTGAGGTATGCGGCAATGTCAGCGATCACAAGCGATGCCATGTGTGTGTGAATCCAAATCGGTCCGATGAGGTGATTTGTGTGGTGGAGGATTTCAGCGATTTGATGGCCATTGAATCAACGGCCCAGTTTAAGGGCAAATACCATGTATTGGGCGGTTTGATTTCTCCCATGGATGGTGTAGGTCCGGATGACTTAAATATCGCCTCTTTGTTGGGTCGGGTAGAAAACAGCTTGGTGGGTGAGGTAATGATGGCCATGAGCGCCACGGTGGAAGGTGATACCACCATGTTTTACCTTGCCAAGAAACTCAAGCCCATGGGGGTGACGATTACTTGCATTGCCCGCGGAATTGCAGTGGGTGGCGAAATTGAATATGCCGATGAGGTTACTTTGGGCAGGTCTATCGCCCAGAGAACAGAATATTTGTTGTAATTTGCTCGATTCACGCCATGTTGCACAAATTATCGGTCGTCATCGTCAACTACAACGTCAAGTACTTCTTGGAACAAGCGTTGCGTTCGGTGGAAAAGGCCGTGGAGGACATGGATGCAGAAGTTTGGGTGGTCGACAACAACAGTGTAGACGGCAGTGTGGCCATGGTGCAAGAGAAGTTCCCATGGGTGAAGGTGCTGGCGAACAAGGACAATGTGGGCTTTTCTCGGGCCAATAACCAAGCCATCAGAGAGAGCAACAGTGAGTATGTGTTGCTGTTGAATCCTGATACGGTGTTGCAAGAAGACAGTTTGTTGAAGTGTGTGGCCTACATGGATGCGCGTTCGGAAGTGGGTGCTTTGGGTGTTCGAATGATCGATGGCAAAGGAAAGTTTTTGCCGGAGAGTAAGCGCGGTTTGCCGTCACCAGCAGTTGCGTTGTACAAAATGACGGGATTGAGCGGTTTGTTTCCCAAGTCAAGGATCTTTGGCCGCTATCACCTCAAATATTTGAGCGAACACGAAACCCACGATGTGGATGTGTTGAGCGGTGCTTTCATGATGATGCGTTCATCGGCATTGGACCAGGTTGGACTTTTGGATGAGGACTACTTCATGTACGGCGAGGATGTAGATTTGAGTTATCGGATTACATTGGGCGGATACAAAAATGTCTATTTTGCAGGTACAACCATCATCCATTACAAGGGGGAGAGTACCAAGCGAAAGAGCGCAAACTATGTGAAGGTATTTTATAATGCCATGGTGTTGTTTGCCCAAAAACACTACAGCAGTTCAATGGCTGGGTGGTTCGCATTTTTTATACAGATGGCCATTTATTTGCGGGCGGGGTTGGCGTTTTTCGCCCGTTTGGCGGAGCAAATTTGGTTGCCATTGCTTGATTTTATCTTGATCGTGGCGGGCTATGTGGGCATTGCGAAATATTGGGAATTGTACCACAAATTCGTGCGCGGATATTACCCGCCAGAGTTTTACGGGGTGCATGTTCCGCTCTATGCCTTGGTGGTCCTGTTCATGGTATGGATTTCAGGCGGATACGATCGGATGATGGTGGCGAGGCGACTTTTCCGCGGCGGGACTATTGGCGCAGTGGTTTTGTTTGCGATGTATGCATTTTTTCCCCGAGAATGGCAATTTTCGCGGGCCATTTTGGCATTGGGATCGGCATGGGCGCTGGGGTCGTTGTTCATTACCCGCGGCATGGCCCAGGCGTTGAAATTGGGGGGTGTGCAGTTTGATCACGGAGGACGCAGAAAAGTGGTTTTGGTTGGTGGTGTGGAAGAGTGTGAACGAATAGAGCGATTGTTGAAGTTGGGACGGGTGAACCACGAAGTGCTGGGCTGGGTTTCAGTGGCCGATGCACAAGCCATGGGTTTCATGGGGCATTTGGGTCAGCTGTCCGAGGTATTGGCCATCTACCAGCCTGATTTGGTGATTTTTAGCGGCAAGGATGTGCCCTCTACGGAGATCATGGCGCACATGATTGATTTTCAATCACTGCCAGTTCAGGTGAAGATTGCGCCAGAGCGGAGTGAGACCATCATTGGTTCGGATTCAAAAAATCAACCGGGCGAGTTGTTTACGCTTGAGGTGAATTATCATTTGGCCCAACAACACCATTTGAGGAACAAAAGGGTCTTCGATTTGATTTTGTCTGTCATTGTAATTCTGGGTGCTGGGTTATTGATTTTCAATGCCCGTGGCAGAAACCTCTTGTTTCAGTGCATGGGCGTGTTGTTTGGAAACAAAACATGGGTTGGATACAATCCCACTGGGCTTTCGGTCAAGTTGCCCAAAATCAAAGATTGTGTGTTGGATGTTTCCACGCCGTATCTCGGAACTGGGTTTGAGTCTGACGCGGCGTTGGCCTATGCCAGAGATTATGAAGTGAGCAAAGATGCTTGGGTGTTTTGGCGGAATTTACTAGGAAAATCGGTCTAAATTTCGTATATTATCATGAAGAAATCGGTCAATAGTTTGTATGAGTCGCGGAAGTTTATTCGCATCATATTGATGCTATTGTCCTTGGTGATCAGCATTACCACCTTGTATTTGAGTCAATTGCTCGTGGTGAAAATTGCGGGCGAGGAGAAGAAGAAAATGGAAATGTGGGCGGAAGCTGAGAGCATTCTTTCCGATCCATACAGCGAAGGAGATTTGGGATTTCAGTTGCGCGTTGTGCAATCGAATACCACCATCCCTGCCATTTTGGTGGACGAAAAGGGGAATATCCGTCAGACGGTGAATGTGGACACTGTGGGAAAATCCCCGGGATTTCTGCAGCGAAAATTGGAGGATTTTAAGTTGGAGAATGAGCCAATTGTGGTGCCTGTGGATGAGAAGACCGATTATCGGGTGTATTATGGCAGCAGTACGGTGCTCACCCAATTGCAGTATTACCCGTACGTGGTTTTGGGGATTGTGGCGCTGTTTATGTTTGTGAGTTATGCAGCGTTTTCTTACTCAACCCGAAGTGAACAGAACAAGGTTTGGGTTGGTTTGGCGAAGGAGACTGCCCACCAGTTGGGGACACCAATTTCGAGTTTGATGGGTTGGGTACAGGTGATGGAGATGGGTGAGCTTCCAGAGAATGCGGGGGTTGAGATGCGAAAGGATATCGACCGTTTGAACATCATCACAGAGCGATTCTCAAAAATTGGCAGTGAGCCGGTACTCGAAGATCTGGATTTGAATGAAGTGGTGTTGGAGGCAATGAATTACATGAAAAATCGCTCAGGAAAAGGAATTCAATTTGAGTCGAGCTATTGGGGTCATCCGGTGGTTTGTTCAATCAACAAAAACCTCTTCCATTGGGTGATTGAAAATTTGGTGAAGAACAGCATCGACGCGATGGATGGCGAGGGTAGACTCACCTGTTCGGTGAAGCAATTGAAGCACAAAGCAGTGGTGGATATTACAGATACTGGCAAAGGAATTCCAAGCAATCAGATGAAATCGGTGTTCAAACCCGGGTATACCACCAAAAAGCGGGGATGGGGATTGGGCTTGTCTTTGGCGAAGCGAATCATCACCGATTACCACAGGGGAGAAATCTATGTAAAGGAAAGTGTGCCGTTGGAGCGAACCACCATCCGGATTGTTTTGACCGCCGTGGTTTGATGGGTAGGGGTGCCTTGAGGTCGTTGGCGGTGTGACAGAATTTCGGTAAGTTTGAAATATGATACAGCGAATTCAAACCGTTTATTTATTTGCAGTGTTTGCCATTGGGTTGGTATTAATTTGGCAAGATCCGGTGTACGCTTGGTTCGATGGTGTGAATGAGCCAAGTTCGTATGTGCTGATGTTTTGGAACAGTTACGTTGGATCCGCCCCGGGGAATAATGTGTTGTATACTGCTGACTTGATGACGATATTCGTTTCTTTATCGGCGATGGCGGTAAGTATCTTGTCGATTTTCTTCTTCAAAAACCGCAAATTTCAAATGAAGATGGTGATGGGTGCAACGTTGTTGTGTGTGATGGTGTTGGTGGTCATGTTGGCGCGGTATTATATCATTAAGTTGGGTCACCCAGAATTTGTGGGTCATTTGGGCATTCCGTTGATATGGCCTGGGTTGATGGCGATTTCGGGGTACATGGCTTATCGCGGTGTGAGGGCCGATGAGCAGATGGTACGCAGTATGGATCGCATACGTTGACGCGAATGAAAAGGCTGATTTTATTGGGCTTGTGTTTGGGGTTGGGCAGCGGGGTGTTGTTGGCTCAGCGAAAGGCTGCGAAGAAGGCCGTGTCATCATCCACGGAAGCGTTGGTTGTAAGCAAGCCACAACCGGCATTGAAATCGTATTCATTGGTTGCCAAGGATGAGTTTGGTACTGTGGGATTGAGTGGGGTGATGCAGCGCGCCGAAGGCGCGCGCATGGCGAAGGGCAAAGCCCTGGGCGCCGAGATGCAAACCCTGTTTGATTCGCTACAAACACCCTTTGAAAAATCGGGAGGCCTGGCCACCGCTTCCTATACGGAGTGTGTGACTTGGTACCGCAGATTGGCCAAAGCCTTCCCCGCCTATTGTGCACTTACCTCCATTGGTTTGGGCGATGCAGGCAAGGATATTTATGTTTTTAAGCTATTGGGTGAGCGAATGGGTAGGATGGATCGGCTGGGACAATCCGACGACGGAATTCCCGCGGGACCAAATCAGATGGCATCGCCCAAAGTGAAAATATTGATCAATAACAACATTCACCCCGGTGAGCCGGAAGGTACCGATGCATCCATGTTCTTGGTGAGAGATTTGTTGTTTTTCGGCCAGTATTGGCAGCAAACGTTGCCCTATTTGGAACTGCATGTGGTTTGTCAATACAATGTAGATGGCACACTCAACCGCAATGCCCATTCGCGTGCCAACCAAAACGGTCCGGTGGAATACGGTTTTCGGGGGAATGCCCAGAACCTCGACCTCAACCGCGATTTCATCAAAATGGACTCGCGCAATGCAAAAGCCCTGGTCGCGTTGATGGCTTCGGAAAAGTATCATTTGTTCGTAGACAATCACACCAGCAACGGGGCGGATTATCAATATGTATTGACGTATTTTCATACACGTCCTGAAAAGTTGATGCCGGAAATTGTGCCGAATTTGCTGCAGTTGGAGACCGGATTGAAGCATCAGTTGGCCCGTCAAGATTGGCCCACGGCACCCTATGTGGAAATGATCAAAACAGTGCCTGATAGCGGACTTTTTGCTTTTTGGGAAAGCGGTCGGTACGCCACAGGGTTCGCGGCGTTACACAATACCATTGGGTACACTGTGGAAACCCACATGCTCAAGCCTTTTTCACAGCGGATGTTGGCCACTTTGGCCTTCATGGAGCAGTTTTTAACGGTATCCACGTCTGATTCATTGCGTGCTCAATTTGAGAAATATCGGATGAAAGGATGGGTGCGTAGGGTGGCAGACCAGCCAGTTCATTATTTGCCCATCGCCCATACGCTGGACTTGAAACAGCACGAAATGATTCCCTTCAAAGGGTTTGAGTTTGGATACAGGCCCAGCGAAATTACAGGGGCTGATCGGTTGGTTTATGATACCCGAAAACCATGGGAAAAACCCGTGAGATATTACAATCATTATGTTCCTACCGACAGTGTTCGGGTGCCGAGGGCTTACATCATTCCATTTGCTTACGATGATGTGATTCAAAAACTCAAACGCAATGGAATCGCAGTGAGCAATGTGCCCATGGATACATTGGTGAGTTTGCGGGTGAGTTACATCGTGGATTACAAAACCGTATCCCACCCCTATGAGAAACACTACCTACATCACAGTGTAAAAACCCGCGATACGGTGATGAAAGTGATGGTGAGGGCTGGCGATGTGGTGGCTGTGGTGAAGCCTGACAATGAGCGCTTCTTGACGGCTGTGTTGGAGCCCCGTGCGGCAGATTCCTATTTTGCGTGGAATTCGTTCGATGGAATCTTACAACAGAAAGAAGGCTACAGCGATTATGTCTTTGAGGACAAAGCGGCGGTGTGGTTGAAGGCCCATCCGGATAAATATGCCGAATTACAGCGCAAGAAAGCGCAGGATCCGGTGTTTGCAAAAGATGCTTGGGCGCAATTGAATTGGGTTTACAAACAGACCGAACACTACGAGCCTACCCACAATCTGTATCCGATTTATCGGGTCGATTGACGTTGGTTATCGCGCCAATTGAGCAGGGTAGCTGTGATGATGCCGGCGCAAATCAAGGGAATGAGCCAAAAGGTTCGGGCGTTGAGTCGCGACAATACATTGGCCAAGTTGGCGGTCACAAAAGCATTGCAAATCACGAAGAATGTGGTAACACCCAACAGCCAGGCATAGTGCGGGTTAGGGTGTTTATTCAGGAGCAACAGGCATGTTAGCATTAGGAATGCGGCCACGATATCGTAGACCTGATTGAAAGTGCCAAAATTGATGCGGGATTGTTGCTGCGCTGAATGTCCAAAAAATCCTTGATAATCGTCTGGAAAGTGTTTTTTAAGTTCGGTGGCGACTGCGCCCTCTTTGCTGAGCGGTTCAAGTCCGTCGCCGGCATGGTTGAGGAATACTTGTTGAAATGTGGCCTTAATAGCGGCTTCTATGTGTTTGAGTAGGAGCTTGGGCGATGTGAGGGTGGCCGCGTAAATGCTGAGGTAAAGGTCTTTGCTGTGGTGCCATCCGCCGGTGGGACCTAACAAAGGCTGGTCGTTCCAAACAAAGTCCCAGGCATGTTGTGGGAGGTTGTTTTTGTGCTGATAAAATGTGGCAATTTCGGGGTGAGATTGGGCGAGTGGGTTCTGGTCGATGGGGTTTTCATCGAGGTAGGCTTTGAGTACGCCATTTTCGCACAGTTTGCCCATCAGAAATACATGGCTTCCTTTGGAGGGGGTGAATCCGTTTCCTGCCCATAGGTTGAGGGAGAGGGTGATGATCCAGGGCAGAAAACTGAGGACAAAGAGTTGTTTGGTTTGTTGGGTCGAGAAATTCAACTGGCTCCTCAGGGGTTTGATGCAGTGGATGCCCGCAGCGAACGCAGTGAGCAAGGGCAGATGGGAGTGGTGCATTAAAGTTGAGAACACGATCACAACCGCGGACAAGATTTTGGTGCTCCGCGATTCATAACAGAGGTACAGCATCGAAAAGACAAAAACCAAAGACGTAAAAATGTCTGGCATGACCTGAAACACAAACCACGGCAAGGGTGTTAGGCCGGTTGCTATCGTCATGGAAACCAAAACAATCCAAGTCATATGATGCTTGAAACCCACTTCCAACCAGTATAGGAGTCCCGTCAGTAGTAAAATACAAGGAACCAATAGAATGATGAAAACATGGGGCGGATTTAACGTAATGCCGAATACAGACAGCAGTGGCGACAGTCCAAACCAGTGTTTTCCGGCCCAGAGAAAAAGTCCGTAAAAAACCGATCGATCCATGGGGATTGCAGCGGCCAATCCACGCGATTCAATATTGCTAATGGTCTGTAAATAGGCTCCCGTATCGGTGGTGCAGAGCAGTCCATCGGTTATGGTGAGATGCATAAATAGCAACAACGCCGCCACACGCAGCGCATTTTCGGTATTCACCAACCGAAGGATGAAAGCTTTCATGGTATTATTCTCCGTAGTACTCTACGAAGTTGTTTTGGGTTTCCCAAAGCGTAATCTTGTGCAAGGCAACACCCGTTGGGAGCTTTGGACTCAATCGTTGCCAAATGGCCACTACCACAGTTTCAATGCTGGGCATGGTTCCCGCGAGCCAGGGTACATCCAGGTTGAGGTTTTGGTGATCCAAGTGGTCGATAACTTCCTCCCGAATAATCACCTTCAGGACCTTCAAATCCATCACACAGCCTGTATCGGGATCTGGTTGACCTTTCACACACACATACAAGTCGAAGTTGTGTCCATGATAATGGGGATTGGCACATTTTCCGAATGTGGTGTAGTTGCGCTCGTCGGTCCAATTGGGATTCCACAACCGATGTGCGGCATTAAAATGTTCTTTCCGTGTGAGGTAAAGGATGGGCATTGCTAGGATACAAAATTACTGCCTTTTTTGGATTTCTTGCAGTTGAATGGTGTCGGGTTGGTCATATCTGATCACAGCGCCATTGTTTGCATCGATCATCCAATTCCATGGAAGGATAAAATTGAGCGCACTGGCCTCATTCCATCTCTTTTTAAAGCGATGTGTTACGGGTTGATAACCAGTCTTTTCCAAGACCATAGCGAGGGTATCGGTCTGCAATCTTGGTACCCGCACGAAGCATGGTGTAACGCAGTGGATGCCAGAATCCGTTGTACGATTGATTTTTGGCAATGGGGTTGATATGGCTGTGGGTTCAATGGTGTCACCGGGCGACATTGGAATAAACTCAGGTCCAAGGATGCGAAAAAAGTGTACATCTGCCCCAGCGGGGGTAGATACAACGCGAATCACTTGCTGCTTGCCTGTAATCAGGGTTGCACAGGCTGTGAAGCCAAAGGCAATTGCGAAGACGGCGGCGATTATGCTTTGTTTCCGTACCAAGTGGCGAGTTGGTTCACCGTATATTGGATTTCGTCCAAGGTGTTGTGTTTTCCAAAACTGAAACGGATGGTGCTGCGATCGGTGCCGGGGTGGATGCTATTAATGACATGGCTTCCACCGGTAGCGCCACTGGAACAAGCACTTCCTCCGCTGCAAGATATTCCAGCCAAATCGAGTTGGAACAACAACATGCTGCTCATTTCATTGGGTGGCAAAGAGACACTTAATACGGTGTAAAGACTGCGTCCTTCTGGGTCACCATTGAACTGTACACCCGGAATTTGTTGGCGTAAAAGGTCCATCATGGCCATTTTTAGCTGGGTGATGTGTTGTTTTTTTGCGTCGATGTCGCGGTAAGCAATTTCAAGGGCTTTGGCCAATCCTACGATACCAATTACGTTCTCGGTACCGCCGCGCATTTCGCGCTCTTGGGCACCGCCGGTAATTTGGGGAACGATTTTGTTCTTTTTGTTGATGTAGATAAATCCACACCCTTTGGGTCCGTTGAATTTATGTCCTGCACCCGCCAAAAAGTCGATGTGACCTTGGCTTAAATCAAAGGGGAAATGCCCCATGGTCTGCACGGTATCGCAATGGAAAATGCCATTGGCATTGTGCACCATTTCACCCACGGCTTGGATATCGATCATGTTGCCAATTTCGTTGTTGGCATGCATCAAACTGACCAACGCATGGGGTTTTTGTTGCAGTAATTGTCCCAAATGTTGCATATCCACATGGCCTTTTTCATCGAGTTTGACGAAATCGAGGCCCACATGATGTTCATGGTGCAATTCTTCTACGGTATGCAAAACGGCATGGTGTTCGATGGCCGAGGAAATGATATTCTGAATGCCCAATTTGGCAACCGAGCCACGCAGTGCGAGGTTGTCGGCTTCGGTTCCACCCGAAGTGAAGAAGATTTCACCAGGCGCGCAGTTCAGCAATTTCGCAACGGTGCCGCGGGCTTCTTCGATAATACCACGCACTTTTCTACCGTGCGCATGGGTTGAACTGGGGTTTCCGTAGTGCTCGCGCATCATTGGAACCATCGCTTCAATTACCTCGTCGGCCATCGGCGTGGTGGCTGCATTGTCGAGGTAAATTCTTTGGGCCGTTGTCATATTCTGTTGTTGATGTTCAAATATCCCAAGAATTTGTAACATAGCTTGGCCATGGTAAATTCTGTGAGGATATCATTTTCTCTTGGCGCAATTTCAACGATGTCGAAACCCACCACTTGTTTTCTTTCTGCGATTCTGCGAAGCAACTTGCATCCTTGGATCCATGTGAGTCCGCCGGGCTCTGCTGTACCCACCGCGGGTGCTACCGAGGGGTCGAATCCGTCTGCGTCAATGGTCACATAAACCACATCGCCCAACTTGTCGATACAATCATCGATCCAAGCATCATTGTCCCACAAGTCATGTGCGTACCACGTATGAATGTTGTTCGATGATTTGATAAGTTGGCTTTCTTCGATGCACTGGGCACGGATACCCACTTGAACCAAATTCAACCCCATGTCGTGGATGCGGTGCATCACGCTGGCATGTGAATAGGGGTTGCCTTGGTAGGCTGCCCTCAAATCGCTGTGTGCGTCGATTTGTAAAACGCTGATATTGGGGTACTTTTCGGCGTAGGCCTGCATGTAACCGTAGGTTACGGTGTGTTCAGAACCCAAAGAAACCACAAATTTGTTGAGGTTGAGGAGTTCGCGGGTTTGGTCGGTGATCAGCTTTACAGCCGCGGCATCGATGGCACCGGTGAAATCGATGGGTTCTAGGGTTGCAATGCCGAAATTTTTGTATGCTTCACGATCGATTTCTTCGTCGTAAAATTCTACGAAGTGACTGGCCTCTACCATGGCGGAAGGGCCTTTGTCCGATCCCATGAGGTAGGAGCTAGAGTATTCGTAAGGGGTTAATTGAACCACCACTTTGGCATTTTCCAAAGTTGCGAGTTCGGTTTCAGGGAAGGCCAAAAAGCCCTCTTCTGCCGACATCACTTTTTGCATGGGTGCGCGGGGTTATTTTACGCGTTCAACATAGCTACCGGTGCGGGTATCCACCCTGATTTTTTCGCCGGTATTCACAAACAATGGCACCATCACGTTCGCGCCAGTTTCGGTGGTTGCGGGTTTGAGGGTGTTTGTGGCAGTATCGCCTTTCATGCCGGGCTCGGTGTAGGTGATTTCCACTACAGCGTGTGATGGCGGTTCCGCAGAAACGGGGGTTTCACCTTCAAAAGCAACCAGAACGGTATCGCCTTCTTTCATGAATTTGGCACCTTCTCCAAACATGAATTTTGCGATGGGCACTTGATCATAGGTTTCATTATCCATGCAGATGAACGCCTCACCTTCGGCGTACAAATAGGCCAATTCCTTGGTCTCTACACGCACAATTTCAACCGATTCACCACTGCGGAAGCGGTTTTCAGCCAATTTGCCGTCTTTCACGCGACGCATTTTGCCTTGATAGAATGCACGCAAGTTTCCTGGGGTGCGGTGTTGCCATTCGATGACTTGAACGAGTTCGCCGTTGTAGCGCAGAAAATTTCCAACCGATACGTCTTGAGTAGTTGCCATAAATTGAATTACTGCAAAAATACGACAATTTTCGCAAAGGGTTTAATTCACGGCCCGAGGCCACCAAAAGAGCGGGGTTTGGGATTACAATAACAGCGATTTTCCCCATCGGCGCATGCACCGCAAAATGAACAATCGGTGTTTGTAGGCAAACGGAGACGACATTCCGCAGCTGGTTGGACAAGGTAAAATACTCGCCAATTTGGCTGCTTGGGTCTTGGTGAGGTTGTTGCAAGGGGTGTTGAAGTAGAATTGCGATGCGGCTTCAATACCAAATACCGGGGCGATTTTCGCTTTCTCCGATTCGCTGCCCTCTGCGCGCAAGGTTTGGGCTTTCAGCAAAAGTTCCTCGCCCGGACCAAATTCAATGATGTTGAGATAGACCTCCAAAATTCGCTCCTTTCCCCACAGCAGTTCGATCAAAGCGGTGAACCAGACTTCGAGTCCTTTGCGCACCCAAGAACGCCCCTCCCACAGAAACACATTTTTCGCGGTTTGTTGTGAAATGGTGCTCGCTCCCCGCACTTTTCCGCCGCTCATGTTGTGTTGAATGGCTTTTTGAATGGCTTTGAAATCAAATCCATGGTGCTCCTTAAATCGCTGGTCCTCGCCACAGATAACCGCCATTTTGATGTTGTTCCCGATGTTGTCGTAATCCACCCAAGTTTGGTTGCAATCAACATCGTACAGACTACTTCTGTTACTCATGAGTGCCGTTGTGGGCGGATTGATGAATCGGTAAGCGACCACCCAAAGCAGGGAAATCGCGATGAAGGCCAACAACAGTCGGAAAATCCATTTGATGACGCGGTAAAACAAAAAGAGGGTTATCATCAGAATCCTTGTATGCCGTTCACGGTTGTATACTTCAACACGTTGTTTTTGTTGGGGTAAATGCGCTTGAAGGCACTCTGTACCATGAGGGTGGCCTCGTGGAATCCACACAAAATCAATTTCAATTTGCCTGGATAGGTGTTGATGTCGCCAATGGCATAAATTCCGGGGACATTGGTGCTGTAGTCAAAGGTGTTTACCTCGATGGCCGCTTTGTCGATGTTCAAGCCCCAGTCGGCGATCGGACCCAATTTGGGCGATAGGCCAAACAGCGGTAGAAAGTAATCGCACTCAACCCAATTGAGTTCTTCTGTACCATCGGTGGCGATTCCCACGGCGTCCAAATGATTGGATTCTGCATCGCCCTTTAGCTGCACCACTTCGCTGTTCACAATGAGTTGAATGTCTTTTTGCGCATCCATGTCCATGACCTTTTGAACCGAGTCTGGGTGCCCACGAAACTGTGTCCTGCGGTGAATGATGGTGACTTCGGCCGCTACGTCTTTCAAGAAAATGGTCCAGTCGAGTGCAGAATCTCCACCGCCGGCGATCACAACGCGCTTGTTTCGGAATTTTTCGGGGTCTTTGATGATGTAGTCCACGCCGCAATTTTCGAAGTTGGCCAAGTTTTCAATGGGGGGTTTGCGCGGTTCGAAGCAACCCAACCCACCAGCTATTGCAATGTTTGGGGCGATGTGCACCGTGCCTTTGTCGGTGGTAACCTTGAATTTGTTGTCATCCATCGCCTCAATGGATTCAGCGCGTTCTCCCAGCGTAAATCCGGGCTTAAAGGGCTCGGCCTGTTTCATCAGGTTGTCGATCAAATCGCCAGCGAGAATATCGGGGAATCCCGGAATGTCATAGATGGGCTTTTTGGGATAAATCTCTGTAAGCTGTCCGCCTGGCTGCGCCAAAGCATCAATCAAATGGCAGCGCAATTTGAGCAATCCGGCTTCAAAGACGGTGAACAATCCTACGGGACCTGCGCCGATGATGATGATGTCTGTTTCGATGGGTTGTTGGGATGACATGGTATACATTAATAATCAAACACTTTGACCAAACCCTCTTTGCGGTATTCGTACACCGATTTACCGATGTCGATTCGGCCGCCGAGTTTGAGTTTGTTGAGGTCGGTAATTTCTGCTTCTAGGGTATAAATCCGGCCGTTGGTTTTGGCCGCTAGTTCAACATAGTGCGGGTGGATTTTGTCCGAAACACCGCAGAGGATGATGTTCACGGGCTTGGTCACTTGTTTGATGAGCGATATGTCTTTGATGGCTGCATTGTTGTCGGCGATCATGATAAAGCTATCAAGTTGTGGCCAGCGCTTTTGCGCGGCGATAAGTGCTTCTAAGTTGTTTTCTGGAATATCGCCACCATCGCCCCTGCGCATCGCTGTTTGCATGGTTTTGTATACAGTGTCGAATGTGTGCGATTCGGCAAAATGCAACCCGCCACTGAATCCAATGCGTTTAAGCATATCTGGGGTTTCGTTGCCATCGTTGAAGAAGACCACCCTTCCATTTTCCAAACACGTTTTGGAGTGTTTCATCCAAAGCATTACTTGGGCGGTGTAAGGGGTCATGCTACCGGTAACATCCACCAAAACTGCATACTTGCCACCCCAGTTCTTGCGGGTGAGGATTTTGAATTCATCGGTATTTCGCAATCCGAAAGTATCAAAAAACCCGGTTCGCTCGAAATGCCCAGGGACGCGTTTGAGTGGAATGGAATCGCGCACAATGCGGGTTTCTTTTTTGCGGAACCACAATCCGGCCGACGTGTATTTGATGTGCTGTTTCTTTTTGTCTTTGCTGTGTGGCAAATAATAGCCTGTTTCCACTTCGCGTTTTCGGATGCGGTAACTCACCTTTTCGGGAATCCAGATTTGGGTGTCTTTGTAGCTATCGATGATGCGATCAATCTTGGCAATCTCTCGTTCGGTTTCTGCCTTGGACGGCCTGCTTTTGAGGTAAACCACAAAGCCATGGTAGCAGCCCTCTGCGGCTTCCAAGGTCTTGGGTGATTTTTGTTCAAATACCCGCCATTGGATGTCGGATTGTTTGTATAATTCCGGCCAAATGGTCTTTAAATTATTCAGTCTGCGTAGATTGAGCTTGGGCTGATTGAAGGTATCTACTTGCTTGTAACGGGTGTAGACCAAATGAATGGCATGTACTTCGGTGGCCGGTGGCAATTTGAGTTTGAGCACCTCCGGTTTGAACTGAGAACTGGCAAACGGCATGGGCAAATACAGCACAAATTTTCCTGTATCTGTGGGGTGCAAGCCAATGACATAGGGTTTGTTTGCTACAATATCGGCCGGTTTGATTTGCGCTTTGGCCGCGTGCACAACCATCAGTAGTAGGATGGCCCACACAAGTTTTTTTAGGGCTTGACGATGGTGGATTTTGTGCACGGGACGAATTTAGAGGAGTTGGGTGAGAGATTCAGTACCCAAAGTTCTTTCGGTGGTAAAACCTTCACCGTATTGGGTGCCAATGGTTCTGCCATATTCCAAGGCCCTTGCACTCAGGAATTCCATGAATTCTTTGCTGCTAATGGGGGTTTCGGGCTCGGTGCTATTGGGGTTGTAGAATTGGGTTTTGAATGCCAAAATGGATTGCATTTTTTGTTCAAAAACATCGCTGATATCAACAATTACATCCGGTTTCATGAATCGATCTTGGATGTAGTGGTATACGGCTTTCGGACGGTGCGCTTCGTAAGGCGGTGTTGATATTTTGGGTAGTCCAGCCAAAAAGCAAGCCCTTGAGACCAGTTCTGCAGCCCTTCCGTGGTCGGGATGTCTGTCACTCGTCGCATTTGCCAACACAATGCTTGGTTTGTATTTGCGAATTTGTGTAACCACTGACATCAATGACGATTCGTTGATTTCAAAAAAGCCATCGCCGAGGTCGAGGTTTTCACGCACAGACAATCCCATGATTTTACTGCTTTCGGCGGCTTCTAAATCGCGATCAGCAGCTGAACCACGGGTGCCCAGTTCACCGCGCGTTAGGTCGATGATGCCACAGTACTGTCCCATCCGAATGTGTTTGATGAGGGTGCCACTTGCGGCCAATTCTACATCATCGGGGTGGGCTGCGAACGCCAGAACGTCTAGGTTTTTTGTGGTCATAGGGTTGCGGGAGGATTGAAGATGAGGTTTAGCAGGGTATTCCCCACCGCTTGCAGGGTGCTTTTGTCGATGGCATCCAGGTTGTCGTCATGGGTGTGCCAGTAGGGGGCAAAACCTGTATTCTCGTTGTATTGGATGATGTCGATCATGGGAATGTTGGTGGCTTCGTACACGTATTTGTGGTCGTCTGTGATGGCACCGATGTTCTGCAACTGAAAGTGGTTATCATGTCCGAGTTCCTTGGCGATTTGCCAGGTGTGTACCAAAATCCAGTTGGCGTATTGGTTGGAATTGGCTTCCCACATGAATTTGGCGTCTTTCCCACCGACCATGTCGAGCAGTACACCAAAGTTGGCTTTGTAACCCGGTGTGTGCAGGTTTTTACCCCAATATTGACTGCCCAGGCAGAAGGAGTTTTCAATTTCAGAAACGCCCAAATCTTCGGCATCGAAGAGAATGAAATCTACGCCCCATTCGGGTTTTTCGCTGTGAAGGATGCGTGCCAATTCCAGGATGACACCCACGCCGCTGGCGCCATCGTTTGCCGCGAGGATGGGATCTTTTGGGTTTTCGTCATCTTGATCTGCCATGGGTCTGCTATCCCAGTGGGCGGCGAAAATCATGCGTTTTTCGGCTTTCGGGTTGATGCTTCCGATGAGGTTATAGATGGGGATTGTGGCTCCTGAAGTGGGATTTTTGGATTGTCCAACTTGGAAATAGGTGGTGTCGCAGTTCGATTTGAGTTGCTTCAACAGCCAATCTGCGCACTGCTTGTGTGCGGGGGTGCCTGGAATACGGAAGCCAAAATCAAGTTGTGATTTGATGTGGTTGTAGGCGTTATCAGCCGAGAAGCCAGTTTTTTTCTGGGTGACGATGACAGTTTCAGACGCTGCTTGGGTGTCGGTTTCGGGGGTTTCCGTAGATTGGTTACAGCCCCAAAAAAGAAAGGATGCAGCGGTGCAAAAAGTCAATATGTACTTTGCTTTCATCAATGTTGTACAAAGTTAATTAATTGTGCGGGTAGGGTGATTCAAAATTATATTTTAAGGTCTATTTTCGCCTGAACAAGCATGGATATTCAAATTCAGAGTATGACGGGTTTTGGGCGGGCCCAAATAGAGACGCCCACTTTGCGCGCGGTGTGTGAGATCAAAGCATTAAATGGTCGGTATTTTGAGGCCGATTTGCGGTTGCCAAAGTTTTTGTATGAGATTGATGCGCAGATTCGCCGTCAGCTGAATGAAAAATTGGAGCGAGGTACCATTACCTGCACCTACAGCATTACGTTTCCGAATGTGAAGGCGGAGGATCAAACCATCCACATCAACGCGGGATTGGCGAAGGCCTATCTAGGCAAATACAATGAGTTGAGTGCGGGTTTGGGTGTGGAGTTTCGCGATCCGTTCAGGGAGATTATTCGGATTCCTGAAGTGATTCAAACCGCTGAGCGCGGATTGGATGAAGGCGTGAAACAAGCGATTGTGGAACTGACAATGCAAGCTGCGGATTTGTTGGTGCAGTTTCGAAAGGAAGAAGGCGCCGCCACGGGGGTGAAGTTGCTATCGTTGGTGGAGTCGATTCAATTGGATTTGAACGAGGTTTCGATTCACGAGGAACCGCGCAAGCAAGGCTTGCGCGATCGCATATACGGCCAACTGGCCGAGCACGTAAGTGCAGAATTGCGCGATAACAATCGCTTCGAACAAGAAATCTTGTTGTACCTCGATAAGTGGGACATCGCCGAAGAAAAGCAGCGCCTACAACAACACCTTGATTACTTTAAAACCTGCTTGAAAAAAGAGCCCTTGGGCAGAAAACTGAATTTTATCGCCCAGGAAATGGGACGTGAAATGAATACAATGGGGGTAAAAAGCAATTATTTCCCCATGCAGCAAGCGGTGGTTCAGATGAAGGAAAAATTGGAACAAATCAAAGAACAAGTGCTGAATCTCGTTTAATTAAAAATACTTGATGAACAAGAACTTAAAGAAGCACTGGGCCTTGGCTGCCTGCGCCCTTTGCTTGACCGGTTTGCATGCCCAATGGGATTTTGCAGCAACCTCAGCCACGGCAGATACAACAGCCTGGGCTACCACCGTTGGCGATGCGTCTAAACCTACCACCTATCAAGGACGGGTGCTGAGCGCACTGGACCAAAAGAAAATTGTGCTCTTTTCTGTGTGCGACGTGGCACTGCCCAACGAACCAACGGAAGTGCCGAACTTGGTATCGTTGATTCGAACCGGAGATTTGCAGCGTTTCGAGGTCGCCTACATCAATTTTCACCCCTTGCAAGTGGGTTTGCTGAACGAATACCTGAAACACCCCGATCAAATGCATCGGAACTACGTTCGGATGTCGTTTGATGAAGATATCGACAACCCCTTTGTTGCTGTGATGGATGCACTCGATGCCCGCAGGAAAGTGGATAGTGTGGCGTTTTCTCAATTTTCTTTCGCTTCGATGGAATTGTATGGAAAAGGCAATGGTTCGTATTTGGAATACAGCGACCGTGAATACGAGTATGCCTTGGCGGCGTATTTGAACGCCTTGTTTCCGGCCGATTCAACCCTTGGTTTGGGTGGTGCCGAACAGAACGATGAGCAAATACCCAACCGCATCCGCTCGCAAGTTGAAGGAATCAGGTCCTTGGTCTCTGTTGGATTATGGCGTTTGTGGCAGGAGGATCAGGAAGTCCAGGTTCCGGGCGATGACGAAGATGAAACGGAGTCGTTAGATGTGGATCCCGCTTTCAGCGCTGTGGAAACCATAACCCTCCTCAGGGACTCGTTGTGGAGCATCTCCAAAGACCTCGAAAATTACGTACTACCCGAAAATAGGGCTACTTTTCAAGCGTTGAAACCTTGGTTGAAACCCATCCCGCGCGATTCCGTGAATGATCGGGTTTTGGTCGGTGAAACGTTTTTTGAGCAATTGCAAAAGCGCGCAGAATTGGTGGGTCGATTGAAAAATGAAAAGCGCAGAACCATCGTCATCGGTTCCGACCCCATCGAGCAAATGGCCGTGAACAAACACAGCCAAAAAGTACTGCCCAGTTTGATGGAGGATTTGCTCAGCGAAGGGGTGAAATCAACGGATATGGCCCGCGTTTTTGTGATGAGCATATCGGGTACCTACGAACATTTGTTGATGCGGTTGTTGCCAGATTCCTCTGAAGCACAATCCGATACAACCATTTACCCGCCTTTGAGCGCCTTGGGTGGTTCAGACACAACTGTACTTTCAGAAGATCCGTTTGGCATCGGTTCTCAAGATACCGTGAACCTGTTTGCCAATATCACAAATCGCTACAAGTTTTTGGATTCAGTGAATATTGAAACCGTGGTTTTCAACAACCAAGGAAATGGCGAAGACTGGATGGCTGCCGTGGATACGGCAATGGCAGATTGGGATCGGGAATGGGATGGACCAGACAGATCCAAAAGTAGTTTTATGTCGTACCGAACACAATGGGGCGGCAGAGAAAATTCAAAATTGGTTTTCGACTTGGCATATACCCAGATACAGCCCACCTTTCTGGCAAAAAACCTTAACGCCATGCGTGCAGTGATGGGATTGGCAGAAACGGAAAAATTAAACTTGAATACCCAAGGTATTAGCATTGGTGTCAATACCCGCAAAGGCAAGTTGTTGCAAAATCATCGCTTTCAGTATGCTCAAACTTTGGCCACGCAAGGCGACCATTACGGTGCTACGTATATTTTATACAGCGATATGACGCAATTTGCGTTGGGACGATTCCTGAGTTTCGGTGTTGGCGGATTTACGGGTTACGGCGAGCAGCGGTACAAGAAATTCATCAATACCACGGGAGGATTTATCAATCAAGATCAACCCAGTTTTGTGGTGACCAATCCCGCTTATTTGTATGGTTTAACGGTGGAGCCAACCTTGCACGTTGGGCCTTTCTACGCGCGAATCACCGGCGGATATGCTTGGGATTTGGGTGAAGGCACTTGGCTGTATCAAAATGAACCCATGAACAACGGATCCAACTTTAAGAGCACCGGTTGGTATGTCATGGCCGAAGCGGGTTTACATTGGAAGTTTAACAATGAACTGTTGGGGTCGGAGCGTTCATACGACATGGATTACGCTATCACGGATTCCGTTTCAGTTGGTAAAAAATCGCCCCGTACAAAAGAAAGGAGAGCACAGAAATGAAAAAGTGGATTTTATCAGGCTGTTTGTTCGCAATCGCCATTACAGCACAAGCGCAAAAGCAGGATTCCTCAGAAGACGGTGCATTGCCCACGGGATATTACATCGATTTCAAGCAAAACGGCTTTGGGGAATTGAGGAGTATCAGGCCGTTAACCGATCGTGCCGCCCAAGCCCGGGTGATGCTTTCAGGGGAAAATCACATGTTCTCAAGCTTTAATTCATTGGGCGAATACCGCTTTTTAAAGTTCTTCCACGAGCAAGCGGGTGTGCGTCATTTTGTGATTGAATTGAGTCCCACACGCGCCCTGTACATGGAGCGATATTTCACCAACACCGACTCAACAGCGAAACGATTCTTACAGGCTACATCCTCCAAAGATTACATGAACCTGTTCGATAGCATTCGGGTTTGGAACCAAACTTTGCCGGATTCTCAGAAAATCAAGGTGCATGGATTGGATGTGGAGCGATTCTACGACATGACCGTGATGCGTTTGGGCGATGTGATTCAAAAGCGAGGCATGGCCCCACCAAGCATTCGCATGGGTGCGCTAATGGCAACGAAATTGGCTCAGCAAATCGAAAAAGAAGGCACCGACGATGAGGATGAGTATTCGGAAGAAGATGAAAGTACCTCGGAATCCATGGTTGATTCAGCCCGCGCGGTCGATACCGCCGTCAGTCTAGCAACGTTGGATGAAGCGCAAAATGAATCGATGGATAAACGGCTCGACGTGATTTTGATGAATGAGGAGGACGATGATTTCGACACCGAAGACGGTTCCATGGAATTGTATTTGTGGCTCAGTAAACACGCCGCGATTGATGGCAGGTATGCCGATAGTAGCAAAGTGTGGAAGCAGTGGTTGGGCGATGATTACGCGGAATATGCCTTTGCGTTTTCACAGTTGCGGGAATGGTATTTGTGGACGAAAACCGACAATACCGCCCAACAGGTGGCTTGGCGAGAGGAACACATGTACAAAAACATGGTGAACCTTTTGCAAAAGTACCCCACTGGTAAATTCTTCGGTCAGTTTGGACGCTGTCACATCAGTACCAACAAGCAGCAACAGGATTGCGGTTGGTTCGAGTACAACAGTTTATTGACCCGCTTGCGCACCCGTTATTTCAAGAACAACGAATCGGTACTTTCGATTGGTATTTTTTACAAGGAAAAAGAGTTTGATGGCAAGGACATTTGTGCGGTGAATTTGGGAAATACCTTGGCCATCAACGCCGAAGTGAAGTCCGTTTTGGGCACCGTAGACAAGGGGATGATGTTGTACCATACCAAGGATTCTGCTGCCCCTTTGGCGGAACTTTCGAAGAAGTTTGATTTTGTCTTGGCCCACGATTTTACGGAAGAGGCCGATGATGAGGACGAAGAGGGAGACTACGATGGCAGCGAAGGACCCGGTAATTACCATATCGGATTGAGCTTTGCAGCGCGGTACATGGCGCCACAATTTTTATCGGACGAGTTTTCACAGCACTTTCAAGCCAACAACTACGAAGTTGGGGATGCCAAATTGTTTTATGTGCCAGTGGGTTTGACATTTTTGGGCAAGCACGGACACATGGAAATGGGCTATGCCCGTGGCAAGAAGACCCTCTTTTCTGGCGATAACGGTGAGCGGTTGAATTACACAGCGAATGTGTATCATGTGGATGCGGGTATCCATACGGCGGGTTGGTTAGGTTATTGCGCTGGTGGTTCACGCTGGCAATTGGGCTTGGGATTGCGTGCATTCAGTGTGCGTCACAAACTCAAATATGTTCCACCCACCATTGATTTTGGAAATCCTGTCGTGAATGGGATTCAAACCATCGAGTCGCGTGAATGGGTGCCGGGTGCCTATCTATCTGCGCGCTATCGTCCTCACAATGGATTGTCTTTGTATGCCAAAGCCGGCTATCAGGAATCGCAAGCCAAGGAGCGCAGTTGGCAGTATAAGGAAACTGGCTTAAACTACTTCAATGGACAGCGTTTGGGTGGTTTAAAGGCGGGTGTTTTTGCCGAAGTAGGGATTACCCTCAATTTAGATACAATGGATTGATATGAAATGGACTAAGGAAATTCCGAATATGATAACCTTGAGCAACATGGCTTGTGGCTTGTTGGGGATAGGTTTTGTGATGGCGGGACAGGAGTGGATGGGCTTTTTAATGATGTTGTTGGGTGCGGGTCTGGACTTTTTCGATGGCTTTGCCGCCCGGAAATTGGGTGTGGCCGGTGAGATGGGAAAACAACTGGATTCGATGGCCGACGTGGTAACATTTGGTGTTCTTCCAGGCTTGATTTGGAAAGCGATGATGGAGTATCACGGGTATTGTCCGCCAGATCGCTTTTGCATCAATGCCTACATTTGGATGCTGATTCCTTTGGCGGCTGGGTACAGGTTGGCCAAGTTCAACATAGATACACGACAAACCACGGGTTTTTTGGGCATTCCCACACCCATTACGGGTTTGGTGTTGGGCTCCTTTGCTTGGATGAGCTATAACCTTGGCAACCCCGGCGAAGTGTGGTTCATTGATAAGCCTTTGATTGATGTGAGACCGGTGTTCAATTTGTTTTGGGTTTGGTTGTATATGCCGTTACTCGCTGCCTACATGATGGTGAGTGATTTGCCCATGTTGGCGATGAAGTTTTCTGCCAATGATCCACTGCGCAAATACAAATTGTCGTTGGTGGGGCTGGCCATTCCGTGCGCGCTGTTTGGGTCGGCCGGATTCATCGTTTTTTACTTTTTGTACATAATTGTATCGCTTTTAGCGAACTTTGCGAATAAATCGAACTGAAAATGAAGAAAATAGGCATCATCATGGGTAGCGATAGCGACTTGCCAGTTATGAAAGAGGCGGGCGCCGTTTTGGATGCGTTGGGTGTTGACTACGAACTAACGGTAGTGAGTGCGCACAGAACGCCAAAACGCTTGATGGAATATGCCGAAAGTGCTGCTTCCCGCGGGTTGGAGGTGATTGTTGCCGGTGCGGGTGGAGCTGCTCATTTGCCAGGCATGGTGGCTTCATTTACCCATTTGCCAGTCATTGGTGTACCGGTTCAAACCAAAACCATGAGTGGGATGGACAGTCTGTATTCCATCGTGCAAATGCCTCCCGGTGTTCCGGTGGCTACGGTGGCGATCAATGGCGCAAAGAATGCCGGTATTTTGGCAGCCCAGATTTTGTCGGTTGGCGATAAAGCCTTGGCTCAAAAAGTGGCTGAGTATAAAGAATCGATGCGGGTGGAGGTGATGGACAAAGCGGCGCGATTGGAGCAGGACGGTTGGAAGAAATACTTGGGCGAATAATTTGCGGCTGCGATGATTATTGTGGGTCAGGCCCTGGTATCGGAAGATATTTTAGAGAAGAAATTTGAGTGTCAGATATTGAGCTGCAAGGGTGCTTGCTGTGTGCAGGGCGATGCAGGTGCGCCGTTGGATGAGGCAGAGTTGGAGGTCATTGCGGCGGAATATGATAATGTGAGGCCTTTTATGGCTGCGGCGGGGTTGGCGAAAGTGGAAGAAGTGGGTTTTCACGAAAAGGACCGGGATGGTGACTTGGTGACCACTTGTTTACCCGGAGGAGAGTGTGTGTTTGTGGTGTATGATGCGGCAGGTATTGCAGGTTGTGCCATCGAAAAGGCCTATTTCGCAGGGAAAACGTGGTTTCGCAAGCCCTTGAGCTGTCATTTGTATCCCATCAGGGCCAAGCAATACGGCGAATACATGGCATTGAACTACCACAGTTGGAATTTGTGTTCAGAAGCGTGTAGGGTTGGTGAGGAAAAAAAAGTGCCTGTATATCGTTTTTTGAAGGAGGCGTTGACCCGCAAGATGGGTCCGTCATGGTATGAAGAGTTTGAGGCCGTTGCAGCGGTTTGGGAATCCCAGAAACCCCGTTGATTTAGGGCTGCGAAAAGAGCACGCTGAACAGTCCCATCAGCATCGTCAACTTTAACCATTTACTGATTTTCTTGTAATCCCGCTTGTTTTCCGCTTTGGCGGTCATGTACATGCCCCTCAATAGCATCGGAATGAGGATGGCCATTAGGTAGCAGGGAAACATCAACGACGCTGTTTGAAAAGGCATTTGAACATTGAGAAATGGCTCGAGGAACAACAAATAACTGGCCACGCCGAGGAAGAGTACAATGGTACCCAAAATGACATTGCTGAGCACGTTGGTTTTTTTGGTGCCATGCACAATGGGGAAGGTTTCGCAGTCCTGCTGTTTATCGCCCTCAATGTCTTCGGCGTCTTTGATGAGTTCGCGTGAAAAGGTCAACAAAAAAGCCAAAAAAGCGTATTCGGCGAAGTAACCCCTATGGATTTCGTGTATGCCGCGAGAGGCGATGTAGATGACACTGCCCGACATAAAAGCAATCAGCAAGTTTCCAGGCAATCCCATCGCTTTGAGGTCTGACGAGTAGAAGTACAGCAAAATGGCAATTGCCGTTGCAAATAGTCCCATGCCGAGTCCTGCGTAATACCCGCAAATTTGTCCGGCCGCCGTTAGGACAACGTAGTATGCGATGGCCGCTTTGTGCGAAATATCGCGTTTGAGAATGCGTTTGTTGGGGCGATTGATGTGGTCTGTGTCAACATCGAAAAGATCGTTGATGACGTATCCTCCGGCAGCGGTAAGGCAGCAGGTGAGTATGACCAAGTATGATTCTGGGAAAGAGATGTTTTCCCAATCGATATTGAAGTAATTCGTGCGCGATGCAGCCACCATGAACACCACTTGGGTAAGCAGGGTGAGCAGGATGTTGTAGGGCCGGATGATGGCTAAGTATGCACGCATGATTCTGGGCTCAACGCATGCAAGCTACATTATTTTTTCGGAAATTTCATTTTGTAGGGTGCGTTCACCATGCCCATGGAGATGTTGTTGAGTTTTTTCTTCAACATATTTCTCTTGAGGGGGTGAATGCGATCGGTAAACAAAATGCCTTCGATGTGGTCGTATTCGTGTTGAATGATGCGGGCTGCCATGCCCTCGTAGGTTTCGGTTTTCTGCACGAAGTTTTCATCGAGGTACTGGATGGTAACTTTGGCATTGCGTTTAACATTGGCGCGAACGAAGGGAATCGATAAACAACCCTCTTCGTATTCCCAGGGGGTATCGAATTCTTCAAGGATTTGGGCATTGATGAAGACTTTTTTGAAATCTTTGGTGCTTGGATCCTCTTCGATATCGGTGCCATCTACGATGAACAAACGGATGGGCAATCCAATTTGGGGTGCTGCCAGTCCAATGCCGCTGCTGTCGTACATTGTTTCAAACATATTCTCCAAAAGGGTGCTCAGTCCTTCGTATTCGGGTGTGATGTCTTCGGCTTTTTTTCTTAGCACGGGCATGCCGTAAGCGTAGATAGGCAGTATCATGAAATCTTTTGTAGGTAGGTTTGGAGTATGAGGGAGGCACTCACTGCATCGATGAGTCCTTTGTTTTGTCGTTGCGATTTTTTTGCTCCCGAGGCGATGATGCTTTGTTGGGCTTCATGGCTTGTGAGGCGCTCATCGATGGTGTCAACAGGGATATGGGGGTAAGCGTTTTTGAGCGCTTCGATGAATTGTTTTACGGGCTGGGTGGCATCGGTGTCGGTGCCGTTTAGGTTGGTGGGCATACCTACCACAAAGCACTCAACATCCTCATCGTACAGATAGGAATCGAGGTACATTTTGAGGTCGGCGGTATAAACCATTTCCAGCGGCTGGGCGATCATTTTCAAAGGGTCCGTTACGGCCAGACCAGTGCGTTTGCTGCCGTAGTCGATGCCCATGATTCTTCCCATACTGCAAAGATACGCAAATGCGAGAATTGGGGGGTTGATTGATGATTACAAATTCCACCGGGCATTAACAACGGAAGGGCCCCGTCGCAGACGGGGCCCTTCTTTAATCTCTGCAAGAATTTAATCCCTGCAGCGCATTGTTTTCTTGTTAGAATCCGAAAGAATGAATTACATCATTCCGCCCATTCCGCCCATGTCGGGACCGTGGCTGTGGCCTTTTTCTTCTTCCTTGATTTCGCTCAAAACGCACTCGGTTGTCAAGATCATGCTGGCAATAGAAGCCGCATTTTCCAAGGCTACGCGAGATACTTTCTTTGGGTCAATAACACCCGCAGCAATCAAGTTTTCGTATCTTTCTGTACGGGCGTTGTAACCGAAGTCACCTGTACCCTCCATTACCTTCTGAACCACGATGCTTCCCTCACCACCGGCATTGGCAATGATTTGACGCAATGGCTCTTCCAAGGCGCGACGTACAATTTGGATACCTGTATTCTCGTCTTCGTTTTCGCCTTTTAGGTTTTCTAATCCAGCGATCGCACGAATCAAACTTACGCCACCACCAGGTACGATTCCCTCTTCAACGGCAGCACGTGTTGCGTGCAATGCATCGTCTACGCGGTCTTTCTTTTCCTTCATTTCAACTTCAGTAGCTGCACCGATGTACAATACCGCCACACCGCCAGCCAACTTCGCCAAACGCTCCTGCAATTTCTCGCGGTCGTAATCAGAAGTGGTGTTCTCGATTTGTACTTTGATTTGAGCAACTCTCGCAGCAATTGCCGCTGAGTCTCCTGCACCATTCACAATGGTTGTATTGTCTTTGTTGATGGTGATTTTCTCTGCTCTTCCCAAATCTTCCATGGTGGCATCATCCAACTTGCGACCTTGCTCTTCGCTGATCACAGTTCCACCCGTCAAGATGGCGATGTCTTGCAACATTTCTTTTCTGCGGTCTCCGAAGCCAGGGGCCTTTACAGCGGCGATTTTGAGGGCGCCACGAATGCGGTTTACCACCAATGTAGCCAACGCTTCACCGTCGATATCCTCAGCGATGATCAACAATGGCTTACCAGTTTGAACCACTTTTTCCAACACGGGCAGCAAATCTTTCATGCTGCTGATTTTTTTGTCGTATATCAAAATGTAAGCGTTCTCGAGGTCGGCTTCCATTTTTTCGGTGTTGGTTACGAAGTAAGGACTCAAGTAACCGCGATCGAACTGCATACCCTCAACCACATCAACAGTGGTCTCGGTGCCTTTGGCCTCTTCAACAGTGATTACACCATCTTTACCTACCTTTTGCATCGCTTCCGCGATCAATTTTCCAATCGTGTTGTCGTTGTTGGCAGAAATGGTTGCAACTTGCTCGATTTTGCTGTTGTCATCACCCACCGCTTGGGTCATTTCGTTCAATTTACCCACCGCTGCGATTACGGCTTTGTCGATACCGCGCTTCAAATCCATTGGATTAGCACCGGCAGCAACGTTTTTCAAACCACCTGTAACGATGGCCTGTGCCAATACGGTTGCAGTTGTAGTTCCATCACCCGCAACATCAGCGGTTTTGCTTGCTACTTCCTTCAACATTTGGGCACCCATGTTCTCAACTGGGTCTACCAATTCAATTTCTTTGGCCACTGTAACACCGTCTTTGGTGATGTGGGGTGCGCCAAATTTCTTATCGATAACTACGTTACGTCCTTTGGGACCCAAAGTTACTTTTACCGCATTTGCCAATGCGTCAACACCTCTTTTCAAGCCATCGCGGGCGGAGAGATTGAAATCTATTTTCTTTGCCATGATTGTAATTTTTTACTGTTGATTAGATGATTGCCAAAATATCACTTTCACGCATGATGAGGTAATCTTTGCCCTCAACATTCAATTCGGTACCTGCGTACTTGCCATACAAAACAGTGTCACCCACTTTTACTGTAACGGGTTCATCTGTTTTGCCTGGACCTACAGCGACAACTGTACCTTTTTGGGGCTTTTCTTTGGCTGTGTCTGGGATGATGATTCCTGAAGCAGTTTTCTGCTCGGCTTGAACAGGCTCTATCAGAACTCTGTCGGCCAATGGTTTTACGTTTACTGACATAATATTTTAAGGTTTTTGTTTGCCCATCTATGGCGAATGTTGTGCCACAGGGTGAATCAGTGACTATTTTGACTTTTTGGGCGAAAAAATGTCAGTTATTTGCGGATTTTCCGTACAAATTTGCCTTGGGATATGTCAGATTGGCAAATTTTTCAATGTCGGCCTTGTTCGTTTCAACAAAATCCTTGGCGGTGGAGGATAGGGGGTGACGGATGTTGACATCCTTCGCGCCGGCGCTACCTTGTTGCGTGTTGACTTGTTGCATTAGGTCGCTCAAAACCCGAGAAAAGGAGGTCGCATCCGAAACGCTGAAGCCAAATCCGGCGTCAATAAACTGTTGGGCTTCGGGGAATTTTTGGTAATTGGGACCGAAAATCACGGGCAAACCAAAGGCCACTGCCTCGATGGTATTGTGCAATCCTTTGCCAAAAGCGCCCCCAATGATGGCCATCGTACCGTACCGATAACACTGGGCTAGCTGTCCGATAGAATCCAAAATAACCACCTGTGTTTGGGCGGGTGATGGGATGCCATCGCTATGCTTTTGGGGATTCAATTGGCTGAGCGATGTGATTATTTTATCGCAGAATTCCGCTGATATATCATGGGGAGCAATGAGAATTTGCCAAGATTTCAGCATGGCGGGGTGTGACTTTGCAAAGTGTTGGAGCAATTCAATTTCGGGCATCCATGCGCTACCGAAAATCAAGGTCGGTTTTTGCTGCAGCCAAGGCGTGAGTATGGGGTGTGGGGTGTGAGCTTGTTGTGTTCGATCGAAGGCGCGGTTGAACTTGGAGTCCCCAAAGACAAAAGCGTTGTTGAGGCCATTGTTTTGGGCCAAGGCGGTCATGGATTCGTTGATGAGTCCGATCCCGTTCAATTTTTTCAGCATCTTCATCCATGGTGATGCCAGTTTGGAGAACAGGAAGTGGTTGGGTCTAAGCGATACGCCGAGGGCGAATGTGGGTATGTTTGCTGCGAGGGTGGTTTTTAGGTGGTGGTACCAAAACTCATAGCGGATAAAAATGGCAGACTGGGGTTGCCATTGCGCGTGCCAGCGCTTCGCGCTGTCACGCCCATCCAACGGCAAATACACTTTGGTTTGATTGGTTTCTAAAACAGCATGGTTGTATCCCGAGGGCGAAAAAAAACTGAACAGCACATGCCGTTGGCTGGAGGCCGCCTGCAAGGCGGCCGCAATGGGCTTCGCCATCTCAAACTCACCCAAGGATGCACAGTGAATCCATACCAACTCGAAATCTGTCGTAACGACGCCGTTTACCCGATGAATGATGTCCTTCCTGCCCCTAACATCGTTCAACTGCCAACCCTCAAACAATGCCCTTGCCTTTGGATTCCACAGCGAAAACAATTGGATGAGCCAACCGTAAATCACCAAACCCAAATTGTACAAGGCAATGATCATTCGAAATATTCCGTTTCCCTGACCGCGTTTTTTGTGTAAATGATGATCGGAATCACCAAATTGCAGTTAATCCCAAACCCAAAATCGGTCTGCCTAGCATCTGGCGCCCTGAATGTGCTCATGTCCCACTCCCGCATGTTCTTTGTAACCCCTTGAATCAATCCCAAACCCACCTGGAAACTCAATGTGTTCGGATTCATGTACTGCAAACGAACCTGCTCTGTAAAGCAATATCCCGCGCGATAATTGTCATGCCCCACCTCATAAAACCCCTCCAACTGTGGCACCAACCCCTTGTCGAACTGAAATTTTGTAAAATGTTCGTGATACCCTAGGCCGCCAATCAACTGGAGCGACCACGTGCGTGGGTTTTTCAAGGTGCTTTGCTTCAGCGGAATGATCTTGCCGCCGGTTGCGCAAAAATTGAAGCCACGCATGTAAGTTCGAATCACCGCAGGATTTCCGTTCACATCAAACAAGTAATTGGCGTTGGAAATGATATCGCCGTAAAGACTGTCTGTGTTTACCCATCCGCCTGTGTAAGGGACATAATTGAAGCCCACCAACCACTGCTCTTTGTGCTGATATTCTGCGCCCAAATCGAATTTTGCATTGGCATTGTAGCGCTCGCGCCATCCCCCTGCATTCAATTGAAAACCGCCCCCAACATGCATGGCTACCCAGGTCGGACGTGTGAGTGCTGTGCTTGTGCTGGGCGATGAAGATTGACTTACGGTGGGTGCCGCAACTTGACATATCGCCGTGACCGACAGAAGGAGCGCAAATATTGAGGCAATGAGTTGTTTCATTTGGATAAAAAACGAAGGTACAAATACCGCGGGAAATATTACCGCAGAATTTCGTTCAAACAAGCCAGGAAGCCAGCGGGGTTTTCGGCATGCACCCAGTGTCCGGCATTCGCCACCTCGTGGAACTGTGCTGTGGGAAAATACTGGAGGATGGGGTCTTTGTCCTCTTCCTTGATGTATCCACTTTTGCTACCGGCAATGAAATCGGCGCGTTTGAGAAAGACATGCTGAAACAGCAATTCGCCAATGATCTCGTGGTAGGCATTTTCAATGGCTTCCAAGTTGCTTTTGGTGGCGTATCCTCCGCCGGGCAATGGCTCGATGTTTTTGAGCAAGAACTGTCGTACCCCCATGTCGGGTGCATAGGGCAAAAATGCCTCTTCCGCTTCTTTTCGGGAGTTTAACGTTTGCAAGGATACCTCTTTGAATGCCCTGAAATAGCCCAAATGTCCGGGTACATAACGCTTCGGCGCGATATCCACCACGATCAAGTGTTCCACCATTTCGGGATAGGTGTCTGCAAAATACATGGCTGTTTTTCCACCCATGGAATGTCCCATCACAATGGCTTGCGAATCGCCAAGGTGCAACATCAATGAACGAAGGTCTTCGGCCATGGCATGGTAACCAGAATCTGCGTCGTGAAAACTTTTACCATGGTTTCGCGCATCAAAAGTGATCACACGAAAGTCCTTCGCAAGCTGCTGAGCCGCCAAGTGCCAATTGTCGAGCATGCCAAAAATGCCATGCAAAATGTACAGTGGTCTGACGTTTTCGTCCCCGTAAATGCGGTGGTTGACCAAGTTGGTCATCGGTAATTAGTTCAAGAAAGAATCAACTTCGGTGTATTCCAAATTGAAGGCTTCAGCCACTCCTTTGTATACCACTTTTCCGTTGATTACGTTCAATCCCAATTTCAATTCATTGCTATCGGCACAAGCCTTTTTCCATCCTTTGTTGGCCAATTGAACGGCGTAAGGCAAGGTGGCGTTGGTCAGAGCAAGGGTTGAAGTGTAAGGGACTGCACCAGGCATGTTGGCAACACAATAGTGTACAACACCATCTACCTCGTAGCAAGGTTCTGCATGGGTTGTGGGCTTAGAGGTTTCAAAGCAACCCCCTTGGTCAATGGCTACATCCACGATTACGGCGCCTTTTTTCATGCTTGGCAACATATCGCGGGTGATCAATTTTGGCGCTTTCGCACCTGGGATCAATACACCACCTATCACCAAATCAGCCGTTTTGATGGCATTGCGAACGTTGTATTCGTTGGAAATCATGGTTTCTACGTTGGCAGGCATGATGTCATCAAGCTGACGCAAGCGCGGCAAGCTAATGTCCATCATGGTAACACGTGCACCCAATCCAGCGGCCATTTTTGCCGCTTGGGTACCAACGATACCACCGCCCAATACCAATACTTCAGCAGGCTTCACACCAGGAACGCCGCCCAACAAAACACCCCTTCCACCCATGGGCTTCTCTAAGTATTTGGCACCTTCTTGGATGCTCATTCTGCCAGCAACTTCGCTCATGGGAATCAATAAGGGCAAACTGCGATCTGCTTTTTCTACGGTTTCGTAGGCCAAACAAACAGCACCGCGCTCAATCATGGCGTGGGTCAATGGTTCGTATGAAGCAAAGTGGAAGTATGTGAACAACAACTGATCTTTTTTGATCAAACTGTATTCGCTTTCAATGGGTTCTTT
>JACCDS010279584.1_pt1 | contig 48442 bp, 51 predicted proteins | sample 7446441 | NCBI WGS metagenome assembly JACCDS01 (sample SAMN15323445, study PRJNA562643) | freshwater metagenome | isolation source: river surface water | place: USA:Blue River Watershed | collected 2017-08-17 | reverse complement strand
GGCGCTGGGTTGATGCAGCAGACGGGCCTTTGCTGGGTTTGCCCGCCCCCATTCGCAGCCTGCTGCAAGGCCGCAGCGGCTGACTCCGGTTTTCAGATGGCCAGGGCCGGCAGGCCATGGCGCTGGCGCGCGCGCTGGCAGGCGTCGCTGCCGGCTTCGAATTCGCGGCAGGGGGAGGGTCGCCATTCGTAGATGCCGCAGGTGGCCTTCTCGCCGATGCGGCCATACAGTGCTGCGCAACGCGGCGGGCTGTGGTCGGTGCCGCGCATGCGGCAGGTGTGGTCGGTGATGGGGGCGGCCAAACCGGCCGGCACATCGCCACCGCCTTCTTCGTATTCGAAGACCGAAAAATCCACCCGAAAACTCACGCAGCAAGCGCCGCAGGTGGTGCACGAGCTCATGGGGCGATTTGCTCAGAGGGTGTGGGTGAGGTTAGGCGCTCACACGTCCCAAGAGCAAAAACTCCATGAGCGCTTTTTGCACATGCATGCGGTTTTCGGCTTCGTCCCACACGACCGATTGCGGGCCGTCGATGACTTCGGCACTGACTTCTTCGCCGCGGTGTGCAGGCAAACAATGCATGAACAAGGCATCAGGCTTGGCGGCTTGCATCATGGCTTCGTCGACGCACCAGTTGGCAAAGGCCTTTTTACGAGCCTCGTTTTCGGCTTCGTAGCCCATGCTGGTCCAGACATCGGTGGTGACCAAATCGGCTCCACGGCAGGCGTCTTGTGGATCTTTGAAGATTTTGTAGCTGGCGCTGCTGCGCAAACCCGCCACCGCTTGATCGACCTCGTATCCACTCGGGGTGCTGAGGTGCACGGTAAAGCCCAGCAACTCGGCCGCTTGCAGCCACGTGTTGGCCATGTTGTTGCCATCGCCCACCCAAGCCACGACTTTGCCCGCAATCGACCCACGGTGCTCGATGAAGGTGAAGATGTCGGCCAAAATTTGGCAGGGGTGAAATTCGTTGGTCAGGCCGTTGATGACGGGCACGCGTGAGTGCGAAGCAAAACGCTCGATTTTGTCTTGACCAAAAGTACGAATCATGACGATGTCGGTCATGCGGCTGATCACACGGGCGCTGTCTTCGATGGGTTCAGATCGCCCCAACTGGCTGTCGCCCGTGGTGAGGTGCACCACCGAACCACCAAGTTGGTACATGCCGGCCTCAAAGCTCACGCGGGTGCGTGTGCTGGCTTTCTCAAAAATCATGGCCAAGGTGCGGTCGGCCAGTGGATGGTATTTTTCGTAGGCCTTGAATTTGCGCTTGATCTCTGAGGCACGGGACAGCACGTGCGCATATTCATCGGCACTCAGATCCGTGAATTGCAGGTAATGCCGAACGGGCGCTGGTGCGGATGCACTCATGGTTTTTCTGCCAAAAAGGTTTTGATCAAGGGTACCAAGATGGCCACGACCTCATCGGCCTCGGCTTCGGTCATGATCAATGGGGGAACCAAACGGATCACACTGTCGGCGGTCACGCTCAGCAGCAGGCCGGCTTCTGCGGCCCGACTCCAAATGGCACCGCAGGGTCGGTCGAGTTCAATGCCCAACATAAGGCCTTGGCCACGCACTTCTTTCACACCCGGTACGCCAATCAGCGCTTTTTCGAGAGCAGCGCGCAAATGCGCACCCACACGGGCCGCATTGGCCATGAGTCCGTCTTTTTCCATGATGCGGATCGTTTCAACACCGGCCCGCATGGCCAGAGGGTTGCCGCCAAAAGTGGTGCCGTGGTTGCCGGGTTGGAAGATGTGTGCCGCCTTGGGGCCCGCCACCACCGCGCCAATGGGCACACCCGAGCCCAAGCCTTTGGCCAAGGGCATCACATCAGGCACGATGCCCGCCCATTGGTGGGCAAACCATTTGCCGGTGCGACCCATGCCGCACTGCACTTCGTCAATCATCAAGAGCCAGTCTTTTTGGTCACACAAGGCGCGCACTTGCTTCAGGTATTCGATGCGCATCGGGTTAACGCCACCTTCGCCTTGGATGGTTTCCATGAAGACCGCGACCACATTGGGATTGCCTTCGGTGGCTTTTTTCAGCGCTTCAATGTCGTTCACCGGCACGCGCAAAAAACCGTCCAGCATGGGGCCGAAGCCTGTTTTCAGCTTTTCGTTGGCGGTGGCACTCAGAGTGGCAATGCTGCGGCCATGAAACGCTTTTTCGTAGACCACGATTTCGGGTTTCTCGATGCCTTTTTCATGGCCATATTTGCGCGCCAGTTTGATGGCCGCTTCATTGGCTTCCAAGCCCGTGCAGCAGAAAAACACGTTGGTCATGCCCGACAGTTCAACCAACTTGGCAGCCAGTACTTCGGCGTTGGGCACATGAAAATAATTGCAGCTGTGGATCATTTTCCCAATCTGATCCTGCAGCGCCGGCACCAAGTCAGGGTGGTTATGGCCCAAAGTGTTCACTGCAATGCCGGCCAGAGCGTCCAAATAGGCTTTGCCATTGATGTCCCACACTCGGCAACCCTGACCATGGCTGAGTGCAATGGGCAGTCGGCCATAGGTGTTCATGGTGTGCGGTGAGGCAGCTTCAATGAAAGCGGACATGCTTGAACTCCTGAATGAAAATCGGCCCAACGAAGAGGGCCGCTGAGGTCAGATTTTAGAGGCACTTTCATGAATCAAATGTGACCCTGACCCAGGGTTTTAAGTCTTATATAAGATACAATACTTAGGCCAATCAGAGGGCGGCGATCCCGAACTCTGTGATCTCAAAATTAACCCTTCTATCCGATGGTCACCAACACTGCCAAAGAAGTCTTTATCCTGGGTTTGACCCTGGACGGAAAGACATTTCGCCCCAGCGATTGGGCCGAAAGATTGGCCGGCGTGATGAGCCAGTTCCGCCCAGGCGGCGCTATTCCTGGCAGCCACCTCAGTTATTCACCGTGGTGCGTTCCCACCACCACCATGGACAACGTGAAATGCGTGGTGGTTCACCACGATTTGCGCGACTACGATGTCTTGGCTTGGGATTTCGTGATGAACTTCGCCCGCGATAACCAACTGCAGGTGGCCGAGGCCTGTTTGCTGCCCGACCCACCGTCCAAAAAATAATCCCCTGACCGCGCCCCCCAAGCTGGGCGGTTGGCGCGCTTCTATCTTCAGCAATCACACCGTGCTCTTCATCGCAGAGGACATTGGCGTGGTCAATCATTCGACCGAACTCAGCGCGCTGACATTGCCCCATAGGCAAGCTCAAGGCGCTTGCGCCATGCAAATTCACTGAGCCGAGCGCCTCTCATCAATTCAGTGGTCGCCATGTCACACCATCCGCTGTCGGGGGCATCACTGCCGATCAGCACATAAGCAGCTGCGGTTGTGGCGAGAGAAAAGCGCTTCGGGGCGCATACGTCGGTGCTGGATAGGGCCTGGCTAAGGGTTTACCAGTAATTAAATAATACATATTAAGTATTAATATTTGAGCCGGATGATCAGCGGTTGAGCAGGTTCATCCCGTGCAGATTCACGACCATCACCTCAGCGAGACGGCCATGACCATTTTGTTTTTTGCAATTCCTGTTTTTTTACTGTTGATTGGATTGGAATTGTGGGTTTCTCACTCACGAGGCCTATCGGTTTACCGACTCAAAGATACCCTCACGTCACTCAACATTGGCTTGATGAGCGAGTTCACCAAAGCCATCAGCGGTGTGATCAGCGTGGTGATGTTCGTGCTGATCTCCAAAAACTTTGGTGCTTATGAGTGGGACACGCAGCATCCGCTGACTTGGATCTCTGCACTGATCTTGTATGACTTTTGCTATTACTGGGTGCACCGCACCGGACATGAAATCAACATCATGTGGGCCTCGCATGTCATTCACCACAGCAGCGAGGAATTCAATCTTTCAACGGCACTTCGTCAGTCATCCACCGGCTTGTTGTTTCGCTGGATTTTTTATGTCCCATTGGCCTTGTTGGGCTATCCGTTAGAGGTTTTTTTGGTGGTGGGATTGATCGATCTGATTTACCAGTATTGGGTGCACACACAGCTCATCGGCAAGCTTGGCTGGATGGAGAAAGTTTTTGTGACGCCGTCCAACCATCGCGTTCACCATGGTCAAAATGACTATTGCATCGATAAAAACTACGGCGGCATTTTCTGTATTTGGGATCGCATGTTTGGCACTTATGCCGATGAACGCGATGATGAAAAACCCACCTACGGCATTCGCAAACCCTTACAAAGTTGGAATCCACTGTGGGCCAATGTTCACCACTACATGCACATCTGGGATCAAGTGCAGGGCACGTCTGATTGGCGACACAAGCTGATGTATGTATTTGGCGGGCCTTCTTGGTCGCCCCAATCAACAGAGCCAACGCCCCCCTTCTCGTTGGCGCATTTCAGCCGTTTTGACACCCCCACGCCAGTGGTTTGGGTTCGCGTGACTTTCCTGCTGACCGCAGTGGCCTCAGCCGCATTGATGGCGTTTTTTGCGTACCAAGCCCACATGACGCTGATATGGACCTTGGCTTGGTGCGGTTTGTTTGTTGTGCTGTTGACTTTGATGGGGTGGTTGATGACCCGAAGGCCGGAACCCATGCCCCAATCCCAGCAGGAACCGGTGGCATGAACAGTTTGGCCGCAACCGACAGTTTGTTGTTCGGATGCGCTGCTTATTTGGCATGGATGCGTCACTCGACCATTGGTATCAGACTGGCATATGGGGTGATTGCTGTGGCTGCTTTGTTGGGCGCATTGATGTTCTCTGGCCTGTATCCATTGGAGGCCTGGCACCGATTGTTCTCCATTTTTGCAGGCAGTGCCGCGTTGCCATTGTTGGCCATGGCTGTCATTTGGCCCCGTTCTGCGGTCGCAACTGACCGTCAATTGGCTTTGATTTTTCTGGGAGCGGCGGCGATGTTGGGCCTTGCCATCGCGGGCTTAGGCCATCTGCGCATTTATGACCGGGCACTGGGCACCATCAGTCTGGTGGCCATGCTGGCGTGGACAGTCAAGCAAGGTCAATGGCAGCGGTCGGCCGGCTTGGTTTTGATGTTGGTGGGCTCAATGCTTTATGTTGCGAAGGTGGAGCTCTCGGCGTGGTTGTTACCGGGTGACTACTTGCATTTGAGCATGGCGGTCGGCATTTTGTTGCTGTCCGCATGGCAAAGACCTCACCCATATTCATCGCTCCCTCATCAGTCACTCGATGCCCATGAGCGAATTTGAAGGGTCGAGAAACCGCCTCAAGTGAAGCGCCCATGAAAAAACCGCCCGAGGGCGGTTTAGTTTTCGCGGACAGCGCACCCGTTTCAAACGGCAGCGAGGACAAAGCCTCGCCGGGCTGTTGATCTGGTGGAGCGGATCAGGCTGCGGCGAGAGCCAAAGTTTTGACTTTGGCGCTCAGGCGGCTCTTGTCACGAGCAGCCTTGTTTTTGTGGAAGATGCCTTTGTCGGCAATGATGTCGACCACGGTTTGCATCTTGGCAAACAGTTCAGTGGCTTTGGCTTTGTCGCCTGCTGCAACGGCTTTTTCAACGTTTTTCACAGCAGTGCGGTATTTGGAGCGCAGCGAAGAGTTCGCGGCATTGATTTTGATGTCTTGACGGACGCGTTTACGACCGGAGGCAAGACGGGGGTTTTTCTTTTTGGGTTTAGCGGATGCCATGGATTAGTTCTTTCAGTGTCTGAGGATGATGTCCAGCGAACCCAGCATTCTAGCAGAATTGACACGCTGCAAGAGCGCTTTATCAGAGCGGTGGACCCGTTTCCCTCCGCAAGGCCGCTACACTCGCCCTCTGTGAGCCTCCTTCGATCTGCCTCTGTCGTCTCCATTTTTACCTTGGCCTCCCGGGTCACGGGTTTGGTGCGCGAACTGCTGATTGCCGCGACCTTTGGTGCCAGCGCATTGACCGACGCCTTCAATGTGGCCTTTCGTATTCCCAATCTTTTTCGCCGACTCTTTGCTGAAGGCGCTTTCAGTCAGGCGTTTGTGCCCGTCTTGGCCGCCACCCGAGCCCAACATGGCGATGAAGCGACCCGTGAGGTCATAGACAGCGTAGCCACGGTGTTGGCTTGGTCAGTTTTGCTGCTTTCCATCTTGGGGGTGATGGCCTCTCCTTGGCTGGTTTGGGCCATGGCCAGTGGTTTGCAACAAAACCCCACGGGTTTTGACTTGGCAGTCAACATGACCCGCTGGATGTTCCCTTACATCGCCTTCATGTCCTTGGTGGCACTCTCTGCGGGCATTTTGAATACTTGGAAGCGGTTTGCGGTGCCTGCGGCCACGCCGGTCTTGCTGAATGTGTGTGTCATTGCGGCTGCGTGGTGGCTGGCCCCCCTGTTGGCGCGAAGAGGTATTGAAACCATTTATGCCTTGCCCGTGGGGGTGATGTTGGGTGGATTTTTGCAACTGGCAGTTCAAATTCCTGCTTTGCATCGCTTGGGTTTGTTGCCCCGACTGGGCGCGGGGCCCTCAGCTCTGAAAAAAGCCTGGACCAATCCTGCGACCCGCAATATTTTGACCCTCATGGCGCCCGCTTTGTTGGGGGTGGGGGTGGCGCAAATTTCGCTGTTGATCAACACCCAGATTGCGTCTCACCTGGCGCCTGGCAGTGTCAGTTGGTTGACCTATGCAGACCGATTGATGGAGTTCCCCACCGCGATGCTGGGCGTGGCGTTGGGTGCAGTTTTGATGCCCCAACTCGCTGCAGCCAAAGCCACGGGTGACACCGAACGCTATGCCGCCATGCTCGATTGGGGATTGCGTTTGGTCCTCTTGCTGTCTTTGCCATGTGCCGCGGCTTTGCTGGTTTTTGCGCAACCCTTGGTCTCGGTGCTTTACCACTACGGCGCCTTCACTGACCGAGATGTTCAGCAAACCACGCTGGCCTTGACCGGCTATGGGGTAGGCCTGCTGGGCCTGGTGGCGATCAAGGTTTTGGCGCCCGGTTATTACGCCAGCCAAGACATCAAAACGCCGGTCCGCATTGCCGTGGTGGTGTTGGTATTGACGCAGATCTTCAATCTGCTGCTGGTGCCTCATTTGGCCCACGCCGGCTTGGCGCTGTCGATTGGTTTGGGGGCGCTGGTCAATGCACTTTGGCTGTTGCTGGGTTTGTTGCGTCGAGGCAGTTACATCCCGCAACCGGGTTGGTGGCATTTTGTTTTTCAGGTGGTGTTGGCCACCGGCTTGCTCACGGGCTTGTTGGTGTTTGCATCACAAGCGCTGCCATGGCTGGCGATGCGCCAAGATGCCTGGCAACGCATTGGGTGGATGGCCATTATTTTGTTCTCGTCTGCGTTGGTTTATTTCGGCGCACTCTGGCTCAGCGGCCTTCGGCTCAAAGCCTTTTTGAAGCGGTAACCACGTCGAGATGGGCATGAACCTGGATTTCACTCCACCGACACCGTTGGATTACTTTGCCAGCTTGGTGCAAAGCGACACGGACTTGCCGTTGCTGGAAGCGGCCGCCAGCTTGGCGCAGGACGAGGAACCCGCGCTGGATGTGCAGCAGGTCTTGGACGATGTGGCGCGCTTGCTCAAACGCATTAAAGCGCGTTTGCCCTCTGAGGCCGATGACCTGACACGCTTGGCCATGCTGAGCCAAGTGTTTTACAAAGAAATGGGTTTTGGGGTCAATGCCAACGATTTTTATGCCCCCGAAAACAGTTATTTGCACGACGTCTTGCGAACCCGTCGCGGCTTGCCGATTGCATTGGCCGTGATCTGGTTGGAGTTGGCGCAAGGCTTGGGCCTGCATGCGCACGGCATTTCATTTCCGGGCCACTTTCTGGTCAAGGTCACCTTGCAAGGCGGCTTGGTGGTGTTAGACCCCTTGACGGGAGAGTCATTGGGCGTGGACAACTTGGCGGAACGCTTAGGACCCTATCGAAGCGTTGAGGACAAAGTGTCCGGGGCCGATTTGGACGATGGTGAAACGCCTTTGGGCTTGTATTTGCAACCCTGCCCACCCCGAGATTTTTTGGCGCGAATGTTGCGCAACCTGAAAGAAATCTTCCGTGCGCAAGAAGATTGGCCACGCTTGTTGTGTGTGTTGGACCGCTTGGTCGTGTTGCTGCCAGAAGCTTGGTCAGAGCGGCGTGACCGGGGTTTGGTGTTGGCCGAGTTGGGGCGCAACCATGAAGCTTTGTTGGACTTGCAGACTTACATTCAAGCCGAGCCCTTGGCCTCGGATCAGCAAGCCTTGAGAGACCGAATCATCGAGCTCTCAAGCACTTGAACCTCGCTGATCAGGCCACGACCACCTGTGCGTCGCCGCCTTGCGGGGCGATCTTGCCAATTTGATAAACCTGTTCACCTGCGTCACGCAAGGTGTTGGCACAAGCTTCTGCTTGGTCTGCTGCAATCACCACCACCATGCCGATGCCATTGTTGAAGGTGCGGTTCATTTCAATGTCGTCGATACCGGCTGTTTTTTGCAGCCATGCGAACAACTCTGTTTGTGGCCAGCTGCCTTTTTGCAGGTGCGCCGCCAGGCCCTCGGGCAACACGCGTGGAATATTCTCCAGCAAGCCACCCCCTGTGATGTGGGCCAGCGCCTTGATGGGGTGCTTGGCCAAAGCGGCCAATACATTGAGGACATACAAGCGCGTCGGCTCCATCAGCGCTTGTTTGAAGGGCTTACCGTCCAGCGTGGCGGGCGCATGGCTGCCTGCGCGCTCAATGCATTTGCGCACCAAGCTGAAGCCATTCGAGTGAACGCCGCTGGAAGCGAGGCCCAGCACCACATCTCCCGCTTTGACATTTTGGCCCGTGAGGATTTTTGATTTTTCAACGGCGCCGACGGCAAAGCCCGCCAAGTCGTATTCACCTGCTGGGTACATGCCCGGCATTTCAGCCGTTTCACCGCCGATCAATGCACAGCCAGACAACTCACAGCCCTTGGCGATGCCGCCCACCACGGCGGCTGCGGTGTCCACGTCCAATTTGCCGCAGGCAAAATAATCCAAGAAAAACAAAGGTTCGGCGCCCTGCACCAGCACATCGTTGACGCTCATGGCCACCAAGTCGATGCCGACGGTGTCGTGCATTTGCCACTCAAATGCGAGCTTGAGTTTGGTGCCCACACCATCGGTGCCACTCACCAACACGGGCTCTTTGTAGCGTTTGGGCACTTCGAAAAGCGCGCCAAAACCACCAATGCCCGCCAGCACGCCTTCACGCATGGTTTTTTTGGCCAAAGGCTTGATGCGCTCGACCAAGGCATCGCCCGCAACGATGTCGACACCGGCGTCTTTGTAGGAAAGGGGAGTTTGACTCATGGTTTGGGCCCGATCAGGGCGGTAAATGGAGAACGGGGAGCCAATAAACGGGCTGGCAGACTAAAATCGGTCTTTATTTTAAGGGTTGACCCTGACTGATAACGTCAGCCCCCAACAAAAGAAGAGTCCCCCTTGCCAACACCCACTCCATTTTTGATGACCCGTATGGCCGCTTGGTTGGGTTTGGCCGTGGTCCTGACGCTCTTTTTTTGGTTGCTGGCGCCCGTTTTAGCGCCCTTTGTGGTTGCTGCAGTTTTGGCGTACATCCTGCACCCCTTGGTGCTGCGACTGGACGCGTTGTTCAAACACCGTTTGCCCCACACCTTGGTGGTGGTGTTGGTCGAGGTGCTGGCCATTGTTGCCCTGCTGGGTATTTTGTTGTTATTGGTTCCGATCTTGGTGCGAGAGTGGCCCCTGCTGAAGCAGCAATTGCCCGTGTTGTTGGACCAATTGGCTGAATCCATTAACCCCATGCTGAACCAATTGGGGGTCAGCTTCTCGCTCGATGTTCGTGACTTGAAAACACAGTTGATGTCCTATCTCAGTGCCAACCGAGAAGACTGGTGGGCACCGTTCGTCTCCTCCATCAAGATGGGCGGCAGTGCGGCCTTGGCACTGCTCGGGTATGTGGTGTTGGTGCCGGTCGCCTTGTTTTATTTGCTGCACGATTGGACTCGCATGGTCGGCCGTCTGGTTGAGTTGGTCCCGCCCGGATGGCGCGGCACTTTCGACAGTTTCATTCAGGAAAGCGATTTGGTTTTGGGCGAATACCTGCGGGGGCAGTTGTTGGTCATGCTGGCTTTGGCGGTGTACTACTCACTGGCTTTGTACCTGTTTGGTTTGGATTTGGCTTTGCCGATTGGCGTGTTCACAGGCCTGGCTGTGTTTGTGCCCTATTTGGGTTTTGGCGTCGGCTTGTTGCTGGCCTTATTGGCAGGTCTGTTGCAGTTCGCCTCTTTCGATGCCGTCGTCATGGTGGCTGTGGTGTTTGGTCTTGGGCAGTTGATCGAAAGCTTTGTGCTCACGCCGCGTTTGGTGGGTGAGCGCATTGGCCTGCACCCATTGGTGGTGATCCTGGCTTTGATGGCATTTGGCCAGTTGTTGGGATTTGTAGGGGTTTTGATCGCATTGCCAGCCAGTGCTGTTTTGCTGGTCGGCTTACGCCGGTTGCGACGCCAATATTTGAGCAGTGATTTGTACCAAAAAAGTGGGGTCAGCGATCGCGATCAGGGGCCTGGTCCCGCATGAGGCAGTTGGCGTTGGACATTGGCTTGGCGTCTACCCCCACGCTGGACAATTTTTTTGTGGGGCCCAACGCCTCTGCCGTCGCGCATTTGCGTTTATGGACCGCTTCAAACAACCGTTCACCCGTGCCCAGCTATTTGTGGGGAGAGAGCGGCTCTGGCAAGACGCATTTGCTGCATGCGGTGCACCATGCCCTCAAAGAGCAGGGCGGTCACATTGGCTGGCTCGACGCCCATACCCTGCACCCGCCTGAATTTGATGACGACTGGACCGCGGTGCTGATGGACGATGTGCACCTGTACAACAGCGAGCAGCAACACACCGCCTTCAACTGGTTTGTCAACGCCATGACGCCGCGCTCAGGTTTGCCGCGATGGGTGCTGGCTGCAGGCGCATTGCCGCCTGCTGATTTAAAACTGCGTGACGATTTGCGGTCCCGCTTGGGCTGGGGGCACATTGAGGTCTTGAAAGTGCTGGACGAGCCTGAGCGTTTGGCTGTCTTGCGCCAAGAAGCCGATGCGCGAGGACTTTTTTTGAGTGAAGAGGTGATGGCCTACATGCTGAACCGCTTCTCACGTGATTTGGGCAGTTTGATGCAACTGCTGGACCACTTGGACCAATACGCTTTGCAAACGCAGCGTGCGCTGACCATTCCCTTGGTGCGTGCGATGTTGGAGAACGCATGAAACTGGCTCTTTTCGATCTCGACCACACCCTGCTTCCGCTCGACTCAGACCACACTTGGGGCGTCTTCACCACCGAATTGGGTTGGAATGATCCGGTTGAATTCAACCAGCGCAACGATGCTTTTTATGCGCACTACCAAGCCGGTACGCTCGACATTCACGACTACATTCGCTTTGCTACCCGCGCGGCCATGAGTCGTGGGGCCACCGAGGTCGCACATGCCCACGCGCGCTACATGGATGAAGTGATCCGCCCTCGCATCACGCCTGAGGCGTTGGCGCTGGTACGATCGCACCAAGCTGCAGGCGATACCGTCGTGATCGTGACGGCCACCAACGAATTGGTGACACGCCCGATTGCGCACGCGTTCGGGGTCAGCGAGTTGATCGCGGTCGAATTGGCACGAGATGCATCGGGCTGGATCACCGGTGAAATTGCAGGAACCCCCTCATTTCGCGAGGGCAAAGTCACCCGGGTGGCTGAGTGGTTGTCCCACCGTGGCTTGGACTGGGCGGATGTGGAGATGACGTTTTATTCGGACTCCATGAACGACTTGCCCCTGCTAGAACAAGCCCACCATCCGGTGGCAACGAACCCTGACGCTCGGTTGCGTCAACTGGCCACAGAACGTGGTTGGCGCATCCTCGAACTCTTTCAAGAATGATCAAACAATTCATCCATAAGCTGATGGGCAAAGCCCCCAAAAGCAACAAACCTTACTTTGGCAGCCGCACAGAAGTGCCTGCATCGGTGCACGGCATCGATCCTGATTTGGTAGACGACCGCGCCATCCATGTCACACGCACCTTGCAGCAAGCGGGGTTTGAAGCCTACATCGTGGGCGGCGCTGTGCGTGATTTGTTGTTGGGTCTCAGACCTAAAGACTTTGACGTGGCCACCAATGCCACGCCTGAGCAGGTGAAGGGCTTGTTTCGGCGCGCCTTCATCATTGGTCGCCGTTTTCGCATCGTGCATGTGGTGTACGGCCGCGGCCGTGACAACGAAGTCATCGAAGTGTCTACCTTCCGTGCGCATTTAGACAACGCGGCCGCAGAGCAAGTGAAGGGCAATGAGCGCACCAGCAAGCGCCAGTTGGAAGGCTTGCAGCATGCCGTCGACTCGTCGGGGCGTGTGTTACGTGACAACGTTTGGGGGCCACAAGACGAGGACGCGACCCGCCGCGACTTCACCGTCAATGCCATGTATTACGACCCCGAGTCGCAATGTGTGGTGGATTACCACGGCGGCATTGCCGACGCCAAAAAACGCGTGCTGCGCATGATTGGCGATCCGGTCGCGCGTTACCGCGAAGACCCCGTGCGCATCATTCGCGCTGTGCGGTTTGCCGCCAAACTCAGCCCCTTGGGGTTCAAGCTGGAAAGCAAAACAGCCAAACCCCTCACGCACTCTGCGACCTTGCTGGCCGACGTGCCGCAAAGTCGTTTGTTCGATGAAATGCTCAAGCTGCTGCAAACCGGCCACGCTTTGGCTTCCATCGAACAGTTGAAAAAACTGGGCTTGGCTTCTGGCATCTATCCTTTGCTGGATGTGGTGGTGGAGCGTGCGGACAGTGCTTTTGTGCAGGTTGCTTTGGCCGATACCGACCGTCGTGTGGGCGAGGGCAAGCCTGTTGCGCCCAGTTTCTTGTTGGCCTGTGTGTTGTGGGCAGATGTGCGCGATGCATGGGGCCAACGCTTGGCGCGTAAAGAGCACCCATATCCGGCTTTGCAAGATGCGATTGACGAAGTCTTTAACGCGCGCATTGGCGATGTGTCGGGGCGCGGCAAATTGGCTGCCGACATGCGTGAGATTTGGATGATGCAGCCCCGTTTTGAAAAACGCATTGGCAGCACGCCATTTGGGTTGGTCGAACAACCCCGTTTTCGCGCAGGCTTCGATTTTTTGCGCCTGCGTGCAGACATCAAAGAAGTCGATGTGCGGCTCGCCGATTGGTGGCAAGAGTTCAGCATGGCCAGCGACGCTGAGCGTGAAGATTTGGTGCAGGCAGCAAAAGCAGAACAGCAAGCGTTGCAGGCCACCAAACCGCGTGTGAAGCGTGCGCCCAGGTCCGATACCGCAGCTGAACCACGCTCAGATTCGCGTCCCTCTGTTGAGGCGGGTGACAGCAGTGCGTCACCTGCCTCTCCTGACGCGCTTGCTGACGATGCGCCTAAAAAGCGACGTCGCCGTCGCCGCAAGCCTGGCGCCCCTGCTTCTGAAGCGGGTGGTGCTGAATAAGCCGCAGCCTTCAAAGACATGAAGCCCACTGCGCGCGACCCCGTCACCGCTTATGTGGCCTTGGGGGCCAATTTAGGTGATGCCCAGCGCACAGTGGTCCAAGCGCTGGAGTCGTTGGCGGCCTTGCCAAGCACCCAATTGTTGCGCAGCTCGCGGCTCTACCGCACGGCTCCATTTGAGGCGCAAGGGCCTGACTTCATCAATGCGGTGGCCCAAATTGAAACTTGCCTGACCGCACCTGCCTTGCTGCAGGCTTTGCAAGCCCTTGAGAATGAGGCGGGTCGTGAGCGGCCTTATGCCAATGCGCCGCGCACCTTGGATTTGGATTTGCTGATGTTTGGTCAGTCCAGCATGCAAAGTGCGCGATTGAACTTGCCCCATCCACGTTGGCGTGAGCGTGCTTTTGTGCTTCGGCCTTTGGCCGATCTGGCGCCAGAACTGATGACGCAAGCCGATTGGGCGCGTGTTTCAAGCCAAGCTATTGCGCTGGTCGCCCAGTCATAACGCTGAAGTTTCCAGCGCACTTTTAGTTGCAGGCGGATTCATTGCACCCCATGGCCCGTGGTTGAGTGCCACAGCGTCGCTCGCCAGGGGGCTAGCGAGGCCACGGGTGCGGTGAGGCTTCAGATGGTTTATTGGCTAATCGCTTTGGCCGCTTCAATTTGGTATTCGAAATACCGTTGAAAGCTGAAGGCCAGACTGGACATCAGGATCGCAGTGCCAATGAGCAAGGCCGTGACAATGCCAAACACGGTGCCCCAATGGGTTTTGCCGGCAGGCGTCAGGGCATCGGCTTCTGGATTGAATTTCGCATTCCATTTCTCGATGGACATGAGGCCATAAACAATCGCATTCAAGGCGCAGCCAGCAATGGTGAAGCCCAGCAAGGGAATCAACAGCCAACTGAGGGTGTCATCTTGGCCGAGCTTTTGAACCCTTTCGAGCCCATAAAAACCCAGTGAAGTGGGGATGGGCAACAACCAGGCCAAGGTGTCGGCAAAACCATACAAATAAAAGCGGTGCAAGCCCAAAGGGCCGCCACAAAGAGCCAGCCAAGTGGCGCGTGTTTTGTTTTTCATGCTGCCGATTATTGCGGAGCGGTGGTGTCACCTGCGCCCAAAGGTTTTTCCATCATCACCACATCCAACCACCGATCGAACTTCCAGCCGCACGATTTGAGAACCCCGACATGGTTGAAGCCCAAAGCGGTGTGCACGCCCACTGAACCTGTATTGGCTGAATCGCCAATGACCGCCAGCAATTTGCGCACGCCGGCACGCTCAGCTCGGGTGCAAAGCTCGGCCAGCAAGGCTTTTCCGAGGCCTTTGCGGTGCGCGTCGGACGCCATGTAAATCGAATCTTCGGCTGAAAACCGGTAAGCAGGCCGGGGCTTGAACCAGTTGCAATAAGCAAATCCGATCACCCGTCCTGCGTCTTCCACCACCAAATAGGGCAAACCTTTGGCCAACACGTCGGCGCGTCGGTTGGCCATGTCCGCTTCTGTGGGGGGGGCGATCTCGAAGGTGCCAGTCCCCGTGAGTACGTGGTGGGCATAAATGGCGGTGATGGCCGCAACATCTTCGTCACGGCTTGGGCGGATCAGAGGCAAAGCGGGACTCCCGTTGTATAATGGTGGGCTTTTCAGTGTGTCACTGGCCGGGTGGCCAGTTGCGTGTCTCAAACGCTGAAGGATACCGGGCGTCTCGGCAATTGTTCCGAAGACACCCAACCACCCAAGGATAAATCATGGTTGTTATTCGTTTGAACCGCGGCGGCTCTAAAGCACGTCCTTTCTTCAACATCGTCGTTGCTGACAAGCGCGTGCGTCGCGATGGTCGCTTCCTCGAGCGCATCGGCTTCTACAACCCCACAGCCAAAGGTGGCGAAGAAGGTTTGCGCATTGCTCAAGACCGTCTGACCTACTGGAAGAGCGTTGGCGCACAGGCTTCTCCCACCGTGGAGCGTCTTATCCGTCAAGCTGGCAAAGCCGCCGCCTGATTGGTTCATTCAGGTCATGCGTCCCGCCTTGGAAACAGCGGCACTGCCCGCTGATGCCATCGAAATTGGGCGCATAACCGATGCCTGGGGCATCAAGGGCTGGTTCAAAGTCTTGCCCCACAGCGCCTCGCCTGAGGCGCTTTTTTCTTCCAAAAGCTGGTTTTTGTTGCCGCCAGAACGGGCCATGAAACCCAAGCGGGCCACCGAGGCCGTGGCTTTGGCAACCGTTTGGACCGAGCCCGTGGTGCTCAACATCAAAGAAGTCAAAGACCACTCCGATACGGTGGTGGCTTGCGCCCAGCACATTGACGACCGCAACGCCGCGGAAGCATTGCGCGGCGCACGCATTTTTGTGCCTCGTTCCCATTTTCCTGCCGCGGCAGAAGGCGAGTATTACTGGGTTGACCTGATGGGTTTGCAAGTGATCAACCGCGAAGGGGTGAGCTTGGGGCAGGTACGCGATCTGATGTCCACTGGGCCACAAACCGTGTTGGTCATTGAGGCAGATCCCACCGTGGAAGGTGGCAAGCCCGTTGAGCGCATGATTCCCTTCGTCTCTGCATTCGTCGACGGTGTGGACTTGCCTGGCAAGCGCATCACGGTCGATTGGCAGCCAGATTACTGATCGGCTCCGGCCGTGGAGGGCCATCCATGCGCTTTGACGTCATCACCCTGTTTCCAGAGCTTTTTGCGCCCATTTTGAGCAGTGGGATCACACGCCGTGCTTACGACAATGGTGGGGTTGAGGTGCACTTGTGGAACCCGCGAGACCACGCCGAAGGCAACTACCGCCGTGTCGATGACCGATCTTTTGGCGGTGGCCCGGGCATGGTCATGCTGGCCGAACCTTTGTACCAATGTCTGTTGGCCATTCGTGCGGCCAGAAACGAGTCCGTGCCCGCGCCAGTGCTGCTGTTTTCGCCTATTGGCGACAAGCTGAACCATGCGGCGGTCGAACATTGGTCGCACAGTGCAGGGGCTGTTTTGTTGTGCGGGCGATACGAAGGCATCGATCAACGCTTCATTGATCAGCATGTGGATCACCAAATCAGTCTCGGTGATTTTGTCCTCTCGGGGGGGGAAATTGCGGCCATGGCTTTGCTCGACGCAGTGGCCCGACTCCAGCCCGGGGTGCTGAACGACGAAGGCAGCCATCAATTGGACAGTTTCAATCCCGCCTTGGATGGCTTGTTGGACAGCCCGCATTTCACCCGGCCTGAAATATGGCACGACCAAGGCGTGCCGGCGGAATTGATGTCGGGACACCATGCGCAAATTGCCCGATGGCGACGCGAACAAAGCCTGCGCTTGACGGCGCAGCGTCGGCCTGAATTGCTTGAAGCTGCGCGCTTGAAGGGGCTACTCAGTGCGCAAGATGAGGCCTTTTTGACTCGCAGCCAGCAAAAATCGGATGATATTCAAGGTTCAGAGTCCTCAAAAAAGCTATAATCAAGAGCTTTTCGATCCTCTACCCGCCGCGATTTGACTCAGTCATGCAATGGCATGGCCTTTACAGCACAAAACGCCCCTTGTGTAGCGAGGCATGATCGGACGGAGTTCAAAAAATGAATTTGATTCAAACTCTTGAGCAGGAAGAAATTGCCCGTTTGGGTAAAGTGATTCCTGAATTTGCCCCCGGCGACACCGTGATCGTCAGCGTCAACGTGGTGGAAGGTGCGCGCAAGCGTGTCCAAGCTTACGAAGGTGTTGTGATCGCCAAGCGCAACCGTGGTCTGAACAGCGGCTTCACTGTGCGCAAGATCTCCAGTGGCGAAGGTGTGGAGCGTACGTTCCAAACTTACAGCCCCGTGATCGCCAGCATCGAAGTCAAGCGTCGTGGTGATGTTCGCCGCGCCAAGCTGTACTACTTGCGCGATCGCAGCGGCAAGTCGGCTCGTATCAAAGAAAAGTTGCCACAGCGCAAAGCAGCTCCTGCTGCTCAAGCGTAAAGCCTTTTCGGCCGATCAAAAAACCGCCCGGGTTTGCGCCCAGGGCGGTTTTTTTATGACCGTGAAAATTTGCAATGGGCAACGCAAGTGATCTGCAACCGATCATCGCGCACCACAAAAAAAGGCCTTGCCCATAACGGCAAGGCCTTTGTCGAGGGCCAACGCGCAGAGAGATAAACGCCTGACTTCAGCCCTGCAGCACGATCAACCGCGTGTGATTTTCAGGACACGTGTGCCGCCACGCTTGCCGGCAGGGCCTTCCCCTGCAGCGCCATGGGGCTTGAAGTTGCTGGCGCCAAACTGTTTGGGGCCGCGTGCAAACTTGTCGCCTGCAGCCCCACGGGGGGCAGGGCGAGCGCTGTTGCGGTTGTCACTGCCGCGGTCTTCCCAACGACCTCCCGCCTGACGGGGAGCGTCTTGTCGTGGTGCGCCTCGATTGTCACCACGGTCCCATGGGTGTGCAGGTGCTGCGCGGTTCTCAAACCGATCGCCACCGCGGGGTCCGTCAAAACGGCCACCCTCTTTGCGTGCGTCGAAGCGTGCTTCGCCACGATGCTCGAAGCGTGGTGATTCCTCGCGGAAGTTGCCGCGTGGCCCGCGGTTGTCAAAACTGCCGCCGTCGCGCTCACGTGGACCGCCAAAGTCACGACCGCCGCCTGAGGGACGACCCCCACGGAAGCCACCGCCGGCGTTGGCATAGTTGCGCTCGCCGCCAAAGCGATCGCCACCGCGGCCCATGGGCTTGCGAGCCTCAGGCATGCGCACTTTGGGCTCAAGGCCTGGAATGACTTCGGCTTTGAAAGGCTGGCGGGTGTAGGACTCGATGTCCCCAATTTTGCGGCGGTCACGCAGTTCAGCAAACGTCACGGCCAAGCCATCGCGCCCGGCACGGCCAGTGCGGCCGATGCGGTGGGTGTAATCCTCGGCCTTCATGGGCAAACCAAAGTTGAAGACGTGGGTGATGGTGGGCACGTCAATGCCTCGGGCCGCCACGTCAGTGGCCACCAGAATTTGCACTTGGCCATTGCGCAGGGCCATCAGACGGCGGTTGCGCATGCCTTGGCTCAAAGCACCATGCAAGGCCACTGCCGAGAAGCCGTCTTGCTGAAGGTCTGCAGCCAATCCATCGCATTCGATTTGGGTGCTGGAGAACACAATGGCTTGGTCGATGGAGGCATCGCGCAACCAGTGGTCCAACATCTGACGCTTGTGCTGGGCGTTGTCAGCCCAGAACAGCACTTGTTTGATGTTGTTGTGTTTTTCTTGTGGGTTGTCGATTTGAATTTTCTGAACCGATGAGCCGCCGTCGTGCATCACACGCATCGCTAGTTGTTGAATGCGGGGGGCGAAAGTGGCACTGAACATCATGGTCTGACGGCGCTGGCTGGTCATGTCATTGATGTCGGCCAAGTCGTCAGAGAAGCCCAGGTCGAGCATGCGGTCGGCTTCGTCAACCACCAAGAACTGCACTTGGTCCAGCTTGATTTGCATCGAGCGTTGCAAATCGAGCAAACGGCCAGGCGTTGCCACCACCAGGTTGGCGTTTTGGAGTTTGGCAATTTGCAGTTGGTAAGGAATACCGCCGACCACGTTGGCAACGCGCAAACCACGGGTGTGTTTGACCAGTTCAATGGCGTCTTGCGCGACTTGTTGGGCCAATTCACGGGTGGGGCACAAGATCAGTGCGCCGGGTGTGGGCGCCTTGAAGTTGCGAGGGTTGGTGGGGTCTTTGCGTTTGGCGCGTTTGGGCGCAGGGGCGCCGGTGGCGGCAGCCTCGGCACAAGCTTTTTCAAACTCAGCGCGCTCAGCGGCATCTTGCTCGGCCATTTGTTGGATCAAGGTGTGCAACACCGGCAACAAGAAGGCCGCGGTTTTTCCGCTGCCCGTTTGGCTCGACACCATCAGGTCGGTGTAGCCGTTGGATTTGCCATCTTTAGAACCACCGGCCGTGGGCAACGCCAAAGGAATGGCGCGAAGCTGTACGGCTGTCGGTTGTGTGTAGCCCAAATCGGCAACAGCTTGGACCAGTTCAGGGGCCAAGCCCAACTCGACAAAGCCATTGGGCAATTCTGGGGCAACTTCCAGTTCAGCATCGGAGGCTGCAGTGGCGTGAGCAGGCGCAATGTCAGAGGCGGCTGCGACCATGATTTCAGTGGCCAGGTTTTTGGCAGGGGCCGATTCGGCAGCCTTGGAAATATTTTCGGCAGGCGACAAGTCGTCCTGCACTGTGTTCAAAGTGTCAGTCATGTGTATCTATAAAAACTCGCACGGAACAACGGCCGCAAGGAATTGCTATGGCCGCCGGCACCGCAAGGTTGAAAAAACATCAACCATCAAACGGTGCTCGCGAGTGGCGCTGGGCGTGGAGCCTGGCCGCTGTGAGTGACCCTATCGTTGGGTCAAGGCATGAAGGGAGATGTATGAAACGCTGCACCCATGTGCAGAGAGACTCGGATTATGGCACGGAAATCAAAAAATGTCTAGGGTTTTCCCTGAGCCATTCACAATTGGATGAAATGTTCTCGGTAATGGACCAATTCATCAATGGATTCGTGCACATCGGCCAAGGCGGTGTGTTTTTGCTGTTTCTTAAAACTAGCGTAAACCTCGGGCTTCCAGCGGCGTGACAACTCCTTGAGGGTGCTCACATCCAAATTGCGGTAGTGCAAAAAAGCCTCCAGCTTCGGCATGTACTTCACCAAGAATCGGCGGTCTTGGCTGATCGTATTGCCGCACAAAGGCGAGCTGCTTTTGGGCACATATTGGGAAATAAAGGCCAAGATGCCTGCCTCGGCATCGGCTTCGCTGGTGGTGGAGGCTTTCACTTTGTCGATCAAACCGCTTTTGCCATGGGTGCCTTTGTTCCAAGCATCCATGCTGTTCAACAATTCGTTGCTTTGATGGATGACCCACACCGGGCCCTCGATGCGCGGGGTCAACTGTGGGCCGGTGACGATGACGGCAATTTCTAGCAAGCGCTCTTTTTCAGGGTCAAGGCCGGTCATTTCACAGTCGATCCAAACCAGATTTTGGTCAGATTTGGGCAATTCCGGGGCTGCGGGCACGGTGATGGGCGAGTTGATTTGAGACATCTCAACATTGTCGCCGATGCCAATAGGCCAGAGCCGTATTTCAATCTGCCCTACACTTTGCGCCCATGGACGCCTCCCTCACTTTGACCTTGACCTTTGTACTCGCCTTGTTGGCGAATGTGGCCCTGAAATTTTGGCTCAACGCGCGCCAAGTGCGGCATGTGGCCCAGCACCGTCACGCAGTCCCTTTGGACTATGTCAACGCGGTGCCTTTATCGGACCACCAAAAAGCGGCCGATTACACCTTGGCCAAAATTCGCTTGTCGCAGTGGGACATCGCCTTAGATGCCGCCCTGTTGTTGGGTTGGACTTTGTTGGGTGGCTTGCATGCCCTCAACCAAGTTTTGTTGGATCTGATGGGGCCCGGCATGCCGCAGCAAGTGGCCCTGGTCTTGTCTTTTGTGGCCGTGGGCGGCTTGCTGGGCTTGCCTTTGTCCCTGATGCAAACTTTTGGTGTTGAGCAGCGCTTTGGCTTCAACAAAATCACCCCCAAGTTGTGGCTTGCCGACATGGGCAAAGGACTTGTTTTAGGTCTGCTGGTAGGAACGCCTTTGTTGTGGGTGGTGCTGTGGCTGATGCAAGCCGGCGGCACCCTGTGGTGGTTGTGGGCTTGGGGGGTGATGGTGCTCTGGCAGCTCTTTTTGATGGCGATAGCCCCCAATGTGATCATGCCGCTGTTCAACAAATTTACCCCCTTGGAAGACGAGTCACTCAAAACACGCGTGCAGGCTTTGATGCAACGCGCGGGCTTCACCGCGAAGGGCTTCTTTGTGATGGATGGCAGCCGCCGTTCGGCGCATTCGAATGCATTTTTTACCGGATTTGGGGCCAGCAAACGCGTGGTTTTCTTTGACACACTGCTGCAGCAACTCAGCCCCGCTGAAATGGAAGCCGTGCTGGCCCATGAATTGGGGCACTTCAAATACCGACACATTGTCAAAATGATGGTGACCCAATTTGCGATGACCTTGGCCGGTTTGGCGCTTTTAGGCTGGCTCGCCCAGCAAGTCTGGTTCTATGTGGGCTTGGGTGTCATGCCCAATTTGACGGGCAGCAACAACGCATTGGCGTTGGTTCTCTTCATGTTGGTGGTGCCTGTGTTTTCATTCTTCTTGGCTCCATTGGCTTCATGGCGATCACGCCAACAAGAGTTCGAAGCCGATGCGTATGCCGTTTCGCAAACCCCCGGACAAGACCTGGCATCGGCGTTGCTCAAGCTCTACCAAGACAATGCTTCTACATTGACGCCCGATCCTTGGTATGTGAAGTTTTATTACTCGCATCCGCCCGCCAGTGCGCGCTTGAGCAGGATGCGCGCAGCATGAGTCGATCAGAGATTCGGGCCCTCAAGCCCACAGAAGTGGTCATGGCGCTGAGCCAGTTGACGGGATGGAGCTTGTCTGGCGATGGTGAGCACATTGCGATTGAAAAATCTTTTGAGTTTGAGACGCATGTTCAAACCATGTTGTTCGTGAACAGCGTGGGGTGGTTGTCCGAGCAACTCAACCACCATCCTGAGTTGGTGGTGAACTACGGTCGTTGTGTTGTCCGTTGGCGTACGCACGATGTGAAGGGTTTGAGCGCACTCGACTTCGAGGCGGCCAAACAAACCGATGGCTTGGTGCCGGCGTGACCCTTCATGAGTAAACCCAAACGGGACCTGGCCCCAGTGCCGGCGGCTGACCTTCAGCCAGGTTTGGTGGTGGCCACGTATGGCCGCCATTGCCTGGTCGAGACACCCGAGGGCCGCCGTCTCATTTGTCACCCGCGAGGCAAAAAAAACCAAGTGGTGGTGGGCGATCAAGTGTTCTGGCAAATTGCGGGCGATGAGGGCAGCATCGAAAAATTACGCGATCGCCGCAACTTGTTTTACAGGCAAGATGAAATTCGCACCAAATCATTTGCGGCCAATTTGGACCGCGTGTTGATTTTGATTGCGGCTGACCCAGAGTACTCTGAAAGCCAGTTGTCACGCGCTTTGGTGGCGGCAGAGGCTGAGCGGATCACGCCCATCATTGCGCTCAACAAAAGCGACTTGGCACAACCTTTTGCGCAAGCTTGGGAACGCTTGGCACCCTACAGAGCCATGGGCTACAGCGTGATGCCCGTCAGTTTGAACCCCCGTAGCGAAGTGGCCGATGATGGCGTGCAGGCTTTGTGTGAACAACTCAAGGGCCTGACCACGCTGGTGCTGGGGCCCTCTGGCAGCGGCAAAAGCACGCTCATTAACCGTTTGGTTCCCGATGCCCAAGTGGAAACCGGCGAGATTTCCTTGGCACTCAACTCGGGCAAGCACACCACCACCAGCACGCGTTGGTATTGGGTGCCGTCACTTGACGGGCCGAACGACGGCAGCCATGACAAAGGCAGCGACAACCGCAGCGAAAACCGCAGCGACAACCGCGCCGAGAGTGGTACCGCAGACTCAGACACCAGCGGCGTTTCAAGTGCTGGCGTTGCGCGCAAAACAGCGCTGATCGATTCGCCCGGTTTTCAAGAATTTGGCTTGCACCACATCGAGCCTACGCGCTTGGCCGATTGCATGCCCGATTTGCGTGCCCATGTGGGGAGTTGCAAGTTTTACAACTGCACGCACCTGCACGAGCCAGGGTGCGGGGTGTTGGCGCAGGTGGAGAGCGCCACTCAGGCGGGCACCATCAGCGTGCGTCGCCACCGCATTTATGCGCAGTTGTTCGAAGAGTTGAGCCAACAACGCTGGTGAGCCAGCAACTCAACCCATCAAATTGGCCATGGTGAGCAACGCCACCAGCACCAACCACATGATGACGGTGCGCCAAACCAGGCCCACCACTTGCGCGAAGTGAACCACCTCAGGTGGACGGCCTGGCGTGCTGCTGCTGCCGGTGCTGTCGCTTGCTTGGCCCTCTTCGGTAGGGGCCTTCAAGGGGGCGCCACCCAAGCGGATGTTGATGGCGCCAGCCGTCGCTGCCAAAATCACGCCGTCATTGTCTTCAGGAAAGTTTTGGGCATGGTTGCGCCAACCGTCCATGGCATCTTCGAAGCTGCCCACAATGGCAAAACCCAGTGCGGTCATGCGCGATGGCAACCAGTCCAGTGTTTGCCAGGCTTTACAGGCCACAGACTGCAGTTCTTCACTGGTCACTGAGCCATCGTCGTTGGGCCTTTGCCAGCGCCGTTGAGCATATTCGGTCAGTCGGTACACCACAGCGCCAACGGGGCCCAACCCCACGATGGACAGCGCGGCGTACCAAAAGAAGACTCCAAACACATGCCGATGCGCGGCAATCATGGAATATTCGATCACGTGCCGCACGATCTCACTGCGGGGGATTTGACCCACTTGCGTCTGTTGCCATTCGGCTAACAATTCGCGGGCCTTGGATTCTTCACCGTTCTCTAACGCTTCTCGTATGGCGGTGAAGTGATGGCTGAATTGTCGAAAGCCCAAAGTGATGTAGAGCAAAGCCACATGCCAGAAAACGGCAAAAAGCCAACCCAAGCTCAATTCAAGCGACCAATGCACCACCATGGCCACCAAGGCTGGGCCAATCACCGTGATGCCCCAAGTGATCCAAGCTTGGTGTCGGATGCCGGCATCCAGCGTGCGAGCCACCCAAGCGACCCAGCGCTCAACGGTGGTGTAGATCACATTCACGGCCGGCAGAGGTCGCGCCTGCTCAAGGACCAAGGCCAATAGGATTGCAAAAAAACTCATGGTGTCCTCACTGAGCGGGGTTGACCACTAACAGGCGATACAAGTTGCGAAGCATAGCGGCAGTTGCGCCCCAAATAAATCGTTCCACCTGCTCGGTTTGGCCATGCGCGTCGACACGACTTTCTTGGTAAGGCATCGAAAACCATTCTCGCTGGGCCCCTTGCCATTCAAAAGCATGGCGGCGGTGATGGGCGGGGTTCATCAAAAAAGTGAGGGGGACCTCAAAGACATCTTGCACCTCTGCGGGATTGGCTTGCACCTCAAAGTCGGGGGACACCAAAGCGATGACAGGGGTGACCCAAAACGCGCTGCCCGTGATGTAAACGGGCAACTGCCCAATGATTTGGACGTGTTGCGGATGCAAGCCTACTTCTTCTTGCGCTTCTCGCAGTGCAGCGGCATGGTGGTTGGCATCTTGGGCATCGACTTTGCCGCCTGGAAAAGCGATTTGACCGGAGTGGGTCGACATGTGGTCGGCCCTTTGGGTCAGCAACACCGTGGATTCGGAAAAATCAGACCCGCGCAAAACGATCGGCACCAGCACCGCTGCTGGTGCCGGCGCTCGCGTTGTGAAGGTCTTTTCACGCACCACTTCAGGCTCCCAAATTGGGGGCTTCTCGAATCTGGCTTTGAGCGCCTCGGGCCTCAAATGCGCCCATGGCACGGCGGGCATATCGTCGTCGATACGCCAGAAGGGAACAGTTCGGGGGTCAAAATTCGGTGGGCTGGACACAGTGGGTATTTATAACCGACACCGGCGCTGCCGCCCCTTAAAATAGGTCACGCTGCACTCTTTAGCAGCGCTATTTTTATTTCTATAGGTAGACACCATGAAGCGTGATTATTTTGCTCAAAGCAACTCTCCTGACCGTCGATTTGGCGAGCACCGATCGGGGACCTGCATGGCCTTGATTGATGGCCGTTTTTTGATCTGGATGGCCCAACAAGGCGCGATGGGGGCGACGGGGGAGTCCGTGAACCGCCAAGGCTTGCTGAGTTTGTTGTCGCAAGCGCTGGCGCATGCCGGCCTGGATGTGGATCTGCGGCGCATTTATTGGTACAGCGACCGTTCGGACGGACTCATCATTGACGATCAAATCGTGCGCTTGGTGCAAACGCATGATGCCGATGGTGGCGCTTCGTTGCTGCGCTCATTGGGCCACGACTTGAAACAATTGGCCGAGCACCATGCGTGTGACCATGTGTTGGTGGCCAGTGACGATGAGCGTTTTTTAGCCACCATCGATGAGGCGCAACTGAGCGGCTTGAGTGTGCATTTGCTGGCCGATGAGTCAGCCCGCAACATGCCCCAAATGGTGCGCACCGATCCGGGTTGGGCCCGTTTGCTGGCGCAAGGCGACCGGCGTGTGGTTGTTAACTCGCAAGCGTTGGCAGACATGCTGCAAGGCAAATTGCCCACGGGCATGGGCTTGGCGGTCGAAGATGTGGAAGAGCTGCGCAAGTCCATGCACGAGGTCATCACCGCTTGGTGGAGCGACGAACCCGAAGACCTGCGTGAAGACTTGCGTGACGCGTTGCAAATCAGCCGTGGCATTCCGCAAGAAGTCGACCGTCAATTGTTGTTGCGCATGCGTCAACGTTTGGCTCGCGCTTTGAGTTTGCCCGAGAAGAAAATGCTGCGTGAAACTTTGCGTGTGGTGGTGTCGGGGCAGGGCCATGGCTCGGCCGGCTTGCCGGATGATGCCGAGTTGCCAGCCGCAACTGACGCGTAATTCAAAAAACCCTGCCAACTTTGGGCAGGGTTTTTTCTTTAAGGATTGACGTGGTATTGCGTCAAACGTTCAACTTCGTTGCGTGAGCCCAAGACCACGCTGACACGTTCGTGCAGGTGGCTGGGTTGCAAATCAAGGATGCGCTGCTGGCCGTTGGTGGCTGCGCCGCCGGCTTGCTCAATCAGCCAGCTCATGGGGTTGGCTTCATAAAGCAGCCGCAGCTTGCCTGCTTTGTGGGGTTCGCGTTTGTCCCAGGGGTACATGAACACCCCACCCCGGGTCAGAATGCGGTGCACATCGGCCACCATGCTGGCGATCCAGCGCATGTTGAAGTCTTTGCCCCGTGGGCCTTCACGACCTTGCAGGCATTCGTCAATGTAGCGCCGCACGGGATCAGCCCAGTGGCGCATATTGCTCATGTTGATTGCAAATTCTTTGGTGTCGGCGGGCACTTGGACATTTTCTTGTGTCAACACAAACGAGCCCTGCTCACGGTCGAGCGTGAACATGGCCACACCATCGCCCACCGTCAGTACCAGCGTGGTTTGTGGGCCGTAAATGCAATACCCCGCAGCCACTTGCTGTTGGCCGGGTTGCAAAAAGTCTTGTTCGGTGACGCCGAGACTTTCGTCGGGTTTTTTCAACACACTGAAGATGGTGCCAATGCTGACGTTGACATCGATGTTGGATGAGCCGTCCAGTGGGTCAAACATCAACAGGTATTCGCCTTGCGGATAACGGTTGGGCACCACATAAATGCTATCCATTTCTTCTGACGCCATGGCCGCCAAGTGGCCGCCCCATTCATTGGCTTCGAGCAGCACTTCGTTGGCGATGATGTCGAGCTTTTTCTGAACCTCACCCTGCACGTTTTCGCTTTCGGCACTGCCCAAAACGCCGCCCAGCGCTCCCTTGTTGACGGCGTGGCTGATGCTCTTGCAGGCGCGAGCCACCACTTCCAGTAGCAGGCGCAAGTCTGCTGGAATGTGGCCCTTGTCTCTTTGCTGTTCGACCAAGTAGCGCGAGAGTGAAATTTTGCTGCTCATGGGGGTTCCTTGGTTCAGGTGCTGCTGAGCGCGCGTTGAATCACTTCACGCACATCGTTGGACAGGTCAGATTTCGCCGCGACGCGTTCAATCGCCACGCGGGCTGCGCTGCGATATGGCTCGGCCAAGCGGCTCCAGCGGTCCATGGCGCGGGCCAGGCGGGCCGCCACTTGCGGGTTGATGGCGTCCAAGGCCAACACCTGCTCACTCCAATACACATAACCTGCGGCATCTGCGCGGTGAAAACCGGCAGGGTTGGCGCTGCAATAGCTGAAGATCAGGCTACGGGCGCGGTTGGGGTTGCGCAGGCTGAAGTCGGAGTGCAGCATCAACTGGCGCACACGCGGCAATACATGACCAGCGCGGTCGGGCGCACCCGCTTGCAGTGAAAACCATTTGTCAATGACCAAGTCTTCGTGCGCGAACAACTTGTGGAACAAGGCCAGCGCATCTTCCGCCAGTGCATGTCCGCTGACCACCAACGCCGACAAGGCGTTGAAGCGGTCGGTCATGTTGCTGGCATCTTTGAACTGTTGGTAAACACGACCGGGTGTGACCTCGTCACCACGTTGAACGGCGGCGATGCAGAGCATGCTCATGGCCAGTCCGGCCAAGGCGCGACGGCCACTCGATTTGGCATCGGGTGAATAGGCGCCGTTGTTTTTGTGTGTGTCCCAAGCCCACTGCCAGTCGGCCTGCAAGGCTGTGGCCAGTTGCAGTCGCATGTTTTCACGCAAGGCATGAACGCGCTGAGGATCCACCACGTCCAACTGGTCGGCGATGTAATTCTCAGACGGCAGCGTGAGGGTGAGGTCTTTGAAAGCGGCGTCCAGAGTGGGGTGGCGCAACACATTGCGCAGGGCGGCGACCAAGTCGTCCGACAAAATGGCTTGCCCCGACAAGTCTTTGTTTTGCGCCATCGCTTGGGTGGCGCTTTGCAGCATCAGGCGTTGCCCAGCTTCCCACTGGTTAAAGGGGTCGCTGTCATGGGCCAGCAAGATGAGCAAATCGTCGGCCGACAAACCGTCTTCCAAGACCACCGGCGCACTGAAACCGCGGAGCAGCGAAGGCACGGGCTCGCTGTCCAGATTGACAAAGGTGGTGGTGGCGCTGGCCTCGGTCAAGACCAACGTGTGTTGCGGCACCGCGTTGGCGGAACCTGCCAATTGCACAGCCATTGGTTGGCCTTCGCGGCTGAGCAAGCCCAAGGTGACCGGAATGACGAAAGGCGCCTTGTGCGCTTGGTCCGGCGTGGGCGGGCAGCTCTGGCTGAGGGTCAGGGTGTAGCTGCGTTCGGCGGCGTTGTAGCTACCGCTGGCTTGCAGTCGCGGGGTGCCCGCTTGGCTGTACCAATGTTTGAAGGCCAGCAAATGCTGTTGCAAGGCCGAGCCGGGGTTGGCATCAGCAATGGCTTGTGCAAAGTCATCGCAGGTGACGGCTTGACCATCGTGGCGTGCGAAGTAAAGCTGCATGCCTTTGGCAAAGCCATCGCGTCCTTCAGGGTCGTTGGGGGTGGCCACCAGTGTTTGCATCATGCGAACAACTTCAGAGCCTTTTTCGTAGATGGTGACGGTGTAGAAGTTGTTGATCTCGACATAGCTGTCTGGCCGAACAGGGTGGGCCATTGGTCCAGCGTCTTCGGCAAATTGCACGGTGCGCAGCACGCGCACGTCTTCAATCCGCTTCACCGCGCGGGCGCTGGGGTCGCCGGCCATGTCTTGGCTGAATTCTTGGTCTCTGAAAACCGTCAGACCTTCTTTCAGCGACAACTGGAACCAGTCACGGCAAGTGATGCGGTTGCCGGTCCAGTTGTGAAAATACTCATGGCCGACCACGCTCTCGATGTTGCCGAAATCCATGTCGGTGGCGGTCGCGGGGTTGGCCAACACATACTTGGTGTTGAAGATGTTCAGGCCCTTGTTTTCCATAGCGCCCATGTTGAAGTCGCTGGTGGCCACAATCATGAAGCGCTCCAAATCGAGCGGCAACCCAAAGCGGGCCTCGTCCCATGCCACGCTGGCCATGAGCGAATTCATGGCGTGTTCGGTCTTGTCCAAGTCGCCGGGGCGCACAAAAACCTGCAACAAATGTTCTTTGCCCGAGCGGCTGACGATGCGCTGTTCGCGCGCCACCAATTGGCCCGCAACCAAAGCGAACAAGTAGCAAGGCTTTTTATGGGGATCGACCCACTTGGCAAAGTGGCGACCATCGTCGAGCAGGCCTTGCTCGACCAAATTGCCGTTGCTCAGCAGCACCGGGTATTGGGCTTTGTCGGCACGCAAAGTAACGGTGTAACTGGCCATCACATCAGGACGGTCCAGAAAATAGGTGATGCGCCGAAAACCCTCAGCCTCGCACTGCGTGAAGAACGAGTCATTGCTGACATACAGGCCCATCAGCTGGGTGTTTTTGGAGGGGTTGCAGGTGGTGAAAATTTCCAGATCAAAACCGTTCGCGCCGCCTTCTTCAAGGCTGGGCAGGTTTTCCAGCACCAACTGCGCACCGTCCATCTTGAACGAGGTGCCTGAGCCATTGACCAACACGCGGGCCAAATTCAGGTCTTCGCCGTCCAACCGCAAGGCTTGCGCCGCGACATCGGGGTTGCGGCGCAAGCGCATTTTGTTGAGAACGCGCGTCTTGGTGGGTTCGAGGTCGAACGTCAGGTCGACGGTGTCGATCCAAAACGCCGGGGCGGCATAGGCCTCTCGGTGAATCGCGGTAGCTTGTCCTTCACGCATCACTAACTCCGTTTTCTTGCGGTCTGACTGGGTCAGAGGCCTTGTTTCAGTGAGGCTTCGATGAATGCATCCAAGTCGCCATCGAGCACTTTTTGGGTAGCCGAAATCTCGACGTTGGTGCGCAAATCCTTGATGCGGCTGTTGTCGAGCACGTAGCTGCGAATCTGGTGTCCCCAGCCCACATCGGTTTTCGTGTCTTCCAGTTTTTGCTGCTCTTCCAAGCGTTTGCGCATCTCGAAGTCGTACAAACGCGAGCGCAGACGTTGCCAAGCCACATCGCGGTTGCTGTGTTGGCTTCGACCGTCTTGGCACTGCACCACAATGCCGGTGGGAATGTGGGTCAAGCGGACTGCCGAGTCGGTTTTGTTGATGTGCTGTCCGCCCGCGCCGCTGGCACGGAAGGTATCGGTGCGCACATCGGACGGGTTGATGTTGATTTCGATCGAGTCGTCGATTTCGGGGTAGACAAACAACGAAGCAAAAGACGTGTGCCGACCGCCAGAAGAGTCGAATGGGCTCTTGCGAACCAAGCGGTGCACACCGGTTTCGGTGCGCAGCAAGCCAAAAGCGTATTCGCCTTCGATCTTGATGGTGGCGCCTTTGATGCCGGCAGTGTCGCCAGGCGTCTCGTCTTCCACGGTGGCCTTGAAGCCTTTGCGCTCGGCATATTTGAGGTATTGGCGCAGCAACATGCTGGCCCAATCGCAGGCCTCGGTGCCGCCGGCGCCGGCTTGGATGTCGACAAAACAATTGAGCGGGTCGGCCTCATGGCGGAACATCCGGCGGAACTCCAGTTCCTCCACCATGGTTGCCAATTTGCGGGCTTCGGCCTCGATGGTGAGCAAGCCGGCGTCGTCGCCTTCTTCCTTGCTCATTTCAAAGAGTTCAAGGTTGTCGGCCAACTCGGAGGTCAAGTTGGTGATGGTCACCACCACGCTGTCGAGGGCTTTTTTTTCTTTGCCCAGCTCTTGGGCTTTTTTCGGGTCGTTCCAGACCGTGGGATCTTCGAGGGATGCGTTGACGGTTCTCAGCCGTTCAGATTTGGCATCGTAGTCAAAGATACCCCCGTAACTCGTGGGTACGAGCGGTCAGGTCGGTGAGGGATGCGCCGATTTGATTGATGTGTTCTGCGTCCATGGGAAAAGAGTCCGGTTCGGTAAACCGGAGATTTTCTCATGAGTTGACACTGCGAAAGACGGCGTTGCGCTTAAAACTGCCTGCCGTACGAGAACATCAAGGCGGCATTGCCCAAAATCTTGACTTGCACCGAGTCGTGGGCGGTCAGTTTGTAGCCGATAGAGGGAATGATCGCGGGGTTGAAACCGTTGTAGTTCAAAGGCACCTTGTTCTCATAAGGCGCCACATAGCCATACATCAGGCCTGCCGTGACCTTGGCGAACAAATTGGGCACGCCCAACAGGTTGTTGAACTGTTGACCTGCGTATACATAAACAGAGGGTTGGCCAAAGGAGTTACTGAAAAAACTGATGCCACACAACCGGTTGCCGGGCAGTTGTGAATCAACCGCCAACAAGACCACGTGTTTGTGCTCGGGGTTGTTGCTGAAATGGTAGGTGTAGGGCGAAAACATGACCTCGCCCTGATGGGTGGGCTCGGGTGCGCCTTTGACCGCCAGAAAATCGGGGCAATAACGTTGCGTTGCTTGAGCCTGCGCCGATGAGCTCCACGCCAAGAGCGACAAAAGCAAGGAGAAAAGGATTTTTCCAGAGTGGCGCATGGTCATCATGAGGTCGATTGATTGAGGTCGAATTCTATCGTCTCAGGTTTTTGTGAAGTTCTCGATGAGCGCAGCCAAAGCTTGGGGTTGGTCGTGGTGCAGCATGTGGCCAGCGTCCGGGATGAAGGCTTGTGTCAGCTGAGGCACGCTTTTCAAGCGCTCATGAAATTCTTCCAGCGTGTACCGGCCTTTCCACCATTGGCCCAACGAATCGTCCGAGGCTTCTACGGCCAGCACGGGCGCACTGATGCGGCTGTACATCGCCAAGGCTTCTTCGACGTGGAACAAATAGGGGTTGACGACTTTGTGCGCCGCGTCCCCCAAGATATGCCATTGGCCATCGGCTTGTTCGCGTGCCCAATGCTGGGCCAGCCATTGGGCTTGGTCTTGACCTAGGCGGCGGTTGGTTTTCATCAGCCTGGCCGCCACACCCGCCGCATCGGCATAGGGTTTGAGGGCGTTGTCGCCGTTGCGTTGGGCTTTGAGTTCGTCCAGCCATTGGCTCATGCGGCCCGGCGCCTGCGAAGGGCGGGTGGTGGGCAGGCCAAAGCCCTCTAAATTCACCAGTCGGCGGATGCGTTCGGGGCGCGAGCCCGCATACATCATCACCACATTGCCGCCCATGCTGTGGCCGACCAAGTCGATGGTTTGCTCAGGGTAAAGCGCGTCCAGCAAAGCGTCCAGATCGGCCAAATAATCAGGGAACCAATAACTGTCGGTGACCGGCGCTTGGGTCAGTCCATAGCCGCGCCAATCCATGGCGATGATGGGGCGATCTGCGGCATAGGCCTCGCTGAAGGCATCGACCATGAATTGCCATGAGGCGGCCACATCCATCCAGCCGTGGGCCAGCACCAGCGGGGTGGCGCCGTTGGCGGCGTTGCCCCATTGGCGGACATGGTATTGGCAACCACGCAGGGGCACCCAAAGACTGTGAGATTCGCGTTGAACTTGGTACATACTTTCGATCATAAGGAGACAAACCATGAGCGTCAGTCGCCATCAGGACCGCAACACCCCCGCCAGCCCTGACCGCTACAAAGCCTTGCATCAGGGCTTTGGCTGGCAGGTGCCCCAGCACTTCAACATGGCCCAGGCCTGCTGTGGCCAATGGGCGGCCGGAACAAAGACGGCACAACGTGTGGCTGTGTTGGAGCATGTGGCGGGCCAAGGCTTGGGCCGCAGTTGGACATTTGCGCAATTGCAGCGAGACGCCAACCGCTTGAGTCGGCTGTTGCAGGCGCAAGGGGTGCAGCGCGGTGACCGAGTGGCGATCGTCATGCCGCAACGCTTTGAAACCGCTGTGGCTTACATGGCGGTATTGCAGATGGGGGCGGTGGCTATGCCACTGTCCATGCTGTTTGGCCCTGAAGCGTTGTCGTTTCGCATTCAAGACAGCCAGACCCGGGTGGCGGTGTGTGACGAGTCCACCGTGCAGGCCTTGCAGTTGGCGCGGCTAGATTGCCCCGCTTTGCAAACCTTGATCGGCGTGGGCGCAGCCGGCGCGCAGTCTGATCTGGATTACGCCAAGGCCACGGCCACAATGGCGGCCACTTTCCAACCCATCAAAACCTTGGCCGAAGACCCGGCCGTGTTGATTTACACCAGTGGCACCACCGGCAATCCGAAGGGGGCCTTGATTCCACATCGCGCATTGATCGGCAACCTCACGGGATTTGTGTGCAGCCAAAACTGGTTTGGTTTTGACCCTGACCGGCCAGACGTCGTATCGGAAGCCGTGTTTTGGTCGCCCGCCGATTGGGCCTGGACCGGGGGGCTGATGGACGCCTTGCTGCCCAGCCTGTATTTCGGGCGGCCCATCGTGGCGTTCAACGGGCGGTTTTCACCTGAAACAGCGTTTGAAATCTTGCAGTCCCACCATGTCACGCACACGTTTTTGTTTCCGACCGCACTCAAGGCCATGATGAAAGCGGTGCCGGTGGTGCAAGGCCGCTACCGCATTCGGCTGCAAGCCATGATGAGCGCGGGCGAAGCGGTGGGTGATGCGGTATTTGACTATTGCCAGCAGCAGTTGGGCGTCACCGTCAACGAAATGTTTGGCCAAACTGAAATCAATTACGTGGTGGGCAATTGCGCTCGCCTGTGGCCCGCTAAACCGGGCAGCATGGGCAAGGGCTATCCGGGGCACCAGGTGGGTTTGATCGATGAAGCCGGTCATTTGTGCCCACCCGGCGTGGCCGGTGAGGTGGCGGTTAACCGCTTTGATGTGCATGGTCATCCCGACCCCGTGTTCTTTTTGGGCTATTGGCAAAACGACAAAGCCACACTCGCCAAATACACCGGCAATTGGTGCCGCACGGGCGACATGGCGGTGGCCGATGAAGACGGCTACCTCTGGTACCAAGGGCGCACCGACGACATGTTCAAGTCGGCTGGTTACCGCATTGGGCCGGGAGAAATTGAAAACTGTTTGGTCAAACACCCAGCGGTGGCCAATGCGGCCGTGGTCCCCAAGCCCGATCCAGACCGGGGCGCCTTGGTCAAGGCCTATGTGGTCTTGTCGCCTGAATGGCAGGCCCGAAGGGCCAATGAACCTGCCTTGGCGGTTTTTGAGGATGAGGTGCGACGCGCATTGCAAGCCCATGTGCGCGGCTTGCTGGCGCCTTATGAATACCCAAAAGAAATCGAATTCATCGATCAATTGCCGATGACCACCACCGGCAAAGTGCAGCGCCGCGTGTTGCGCTTGCAAGAGGAGGCGCGAGTAACCCAGGTGCCAGCGGGCGGGGCCTCAGCCGTGACAAAATAGTTTGACGGGCCCCCAATGGGAAACGGCCCATTCACTCAAGACCAGCAGTGGCAGGGGCCTGAAACCCTTGCTTGAGTTCACCACAGGAAAACACATGAAACTCGTTCAACTCGGACAATCTGATTTGCAAGTCACCCCCATCTGCTTGGGCACCATGACGTTTGGTGAGCAAGTCAACGAGGCCGATTCGCATGCCATTTTGAAGCGCTCGCTCGATGCCGGGATCAACTTCATCGATACCGCCGAAATGTATGCCGTGCCAGCCACCCAAGCCACCTGTGGCTTCACCGAAACCTACATTGGCAATTGGTTTGCAAAAAATCCTGGTGTGCGGCAAAAGCTGGTGCTGGCCACCAAAGTGGCAGGCCCATCACGCGGCATGCCTTGGATTCGCGAAGGCTCTGGCATGACCGGTCAAGACATTTTGCAGGCCTGCGATGGCAGCCTGCGCCGTTTGCAAACCGATGTGATTGACCTGTACCAAATCCATTGGCCTGAGCGCCATGTGCCCGCTTTTGGCATGGTCTATTTCGATCCTGCGAAAGACAAATCCCTTACCCCCATTCATGAGCAGCTCGAGGCTTTGTCGAAGTTGGTCAAGGCCGGCAAGGTGCGCTATGTGGGTTTGTCCAACGAAACACCGTATGGCGTGCACGAGTTTGTCCGTTTGGCCGAACAACATGGCTTGCCTCGTGTGGCCACCGTGCAAAACCCTTACTGCTTGGTCAACCGCACCTACGACAACGGTTTGGACGAAACCTGCCACCGTTTGAATGTGTCGATGTTGGCGTATTCGCCTTTGGGTTTTGGCTTGCTGACAGGCAAATACGACAACGTCGATTTGACCGGTCCGCTGATCCCCGATGGCGGTCGCATTGCGCGTTATGACTCGATGCGCAAACAGCGCTGGGGCCGCCCAGAAGCGTTGGTGGCTGCGCGTCGTTACAACCAACTGGCGCGCGACAACGGCATGACGCCCACCCAAATGGCGTTGGCGTTTTGCTATCACCGCTGGAGCGTGGCCAGCACCATCATTGGTGTGACCTCGGTGTCCCAACTGGAGCAAGACTTGGCCGCATGGTCCACCGAGTTGAGCCCCGATGTGCTGAAGGCCATTGACGCCATTCGTTGGGAATTGCGCGACCCGGCGCTGTGATGCACGGGCATGGCCAAGAAAGACAAAGTCAGCGAAACCCCGGCCACGGCCTTTTTGCGCACACACGGGGTGGACTTTACCGAGCACCCTTATGAGTACCTGGAGCATGGTGGTGCGCAGCACAGCGCAGAGGTGCTGGGCCTGGACCCCTTCAGTGTGGTCAAGACCTTGATCATGCAAGACCAAGACGCCAAACCTTTGGTGGTCTTGATGCATGGCAACCGCAAAGTGTCGACCAAAAATTTAGCCCGACAAGTGGGCTTGAAATCGATTGAGCCCTGCGCACCTGAAGTGGCGAACCGGCACAGTGGTTATTTGGTCGGGGGCACATCGCCCTTTGCCACACGCCGGGCGATGCCGGTTTACATCGAGGAAAGCATCTTGGCTTTGCCGCGCATTTGCATCAATGGCGGGCGCCGAGGTTATTTGGTGGGCATCGATCCCCAAGTCTGTGTGCGTTTGTTGGGCGCACAAGCAGTGAACTGCGCACTGGCAGAATAACGACCGATGGACATACAGGGAAAACAAAAATGAACTTCGTGCTTCCGGCCCTTGTGGTGCTGGCCAGTTATTTGCTGGGCTCGCTCAGCTTTGCCGTGATCGTCAGCCGCATGATGGGCTTGAACGACCCCCGCCAATACGGCAGCAAAAACCCAGGCGCCACCAACGTGCTGCGCTCGGGCAGCAAAAAGGCCGCCATCTTGACCCTGTTGCTCGATGCCGTGAAGGGCTGGCTGCCGGTGGCGATGGTGCTGGCCTATGGTGGGCCATTGGGTTTGGGTGTGGGCGTGGCGGCGCTTTGCGGCTTGGCGGCCTTTTTGGGCCATCTCTATCCGGTGTTTTTTGGTTTTGTCGGCGGCAAAGGGGTGGCCACTGCCGTGGGGGTGCTGGTGGGCGTGAATGGCGGGTTGGCTTTGGCTACTGTGTTGAGCTTTGCGATCGTGCTGTACTTCAGCCGTTATGTGTCGCTGGCGTCTATGGTGGCGGCGGTATTTGCGCCTGCGTTTTATGTGTTTGGCGATGGCGTCGCTTGGGACATGAATGGCGCAGAAGTTTTTTGTCTGGCCGTGATGGCCATGCTGCTGGTGTGGCGGCACCGTGAAAACATCAACCGACTGCTGGCCGGGACCGAATCCAAATTGGGGCAAAAGAAGCCATGAACAACGACATCCAAAGGCTGCATGTGGCAGCCCGCTACAGCGAGGCCGCGGTGTTTCATGGGGTTGTGTATTTGGCCGGCATGGTGCCGGAATGCGAGGCCACCGACATTCGCAGCCAGACCGCCGATGTGCTGCGTCAAGTGGCGCAGCGTTTGGCCGAAGCCGGCAGCGACAAAACCCGCATCTTGCGCACGCAGATTTACCTCAAAGACATCGCGGATATCGCCGCCATGAACGAGGTCTGGGACGCTTGGGTGGTGCCTGGCAGTGCACCGCCCCGCGCCACGGTTGAAGCGGCATTGGCCGACCCGACTTACCGCATTGAAATCGTGGTCACTGCGGCACAAAAACCATGAGGCGTTTCAAAACAAAAAAGGGCATCTGGTGATGCCCTTTTTTTCGATGGCAGCGGCCTGAATGGCCACTGCCTGTTCAGATCGCCGCTATCACATGCGCTCAAAAATAGCCGCAATGCCCTGACCGCCGCCAATGCACATGGTGACCAAGGCATAACGGCCATTCACACGTTGCAGCTCGTGCAAGGCTTTCACGGTGATCAACGCGCCGGTGGCTCCAATGGGGTGACCCAAGGAAATGCCTGAGCCGTTGGGGTTGACTTTGGCAGGGTCCAGACCCAACTCGCGCGTCACGGCGCAGGCTTGTGCCGCAAAGGCTTCGTTGGCCTCAATAACGTCCAAGTCGTTCACGCTCAGGCCGGTCTTTTTCAGCACGGCTTGTGTCGCCGAAATCGGGCCAACCCCCATGATCTTGGGGTCGAGGCCGGTGTGGGCATAACCCACCAACCGGGCCATGGGCTTGGCGCCACGGGCCTTGGCCGCGCCGGCCTCCATCAGCACCAAGGCGGCCGCTGCATCGTTGATGCCCGATGCGTTGCCAGCGGTCACGGTGCCGTTTTCTTTCACGAACACGGGTTTCAGCTTGGCCATGTCTTCGATCTTGCAGCCGGCACGGAAATGCTCGTCGGTGGCGTAGGCCACATCGCCTTTTTTGCTTTTCAGCATGACCGGCATGATTTGGTCTTTGAAGTAACCCGCAGCCGTGGCGCGTTCGGCGCGGTTGTGACTTTCAACCGCCAAAGCGTCTTGCATTTCGCGGGTGATGCCGTATTTGGCGGCCACGTTTTCGGCGGTCACACCCATGTGAATGGTGTGGAAGGGGTCGTGCAGCGCGCCGACCACCATGTCCACCATTTTGATGTCACCCATGCGGGCGCCCCAGCGCGCGGTCAAGCTGGCGTAGGGGCCACGGCTCATGTTTTCGGCACCACCACCAATGGCGATATCGCAGTCGCCCAGCAAAATCGATTGGCTGGCGCTGACGATGGCCTGCAAACCCGAACCGCACAAACGGTTAACGTTGAAAGCCGGCGTTCCTTCGCTGCAGCCCCCGTTGATGGCGGCCACCCGTGACAGGTACATGTCTTTGGGCTCGGTGTTGACGACATGGCCGAACACCACATGACCGACATCTTTGCCATCGGTGCCTGCGCGTGACAGCGCCTCGCGCACCACTTGTGCCGCTAACTCGGTGGGGGCGATGTCTTTCAGGCTTCCGCCGTAAGTACCAATGGCAGTGCGAACACCGCTGACAACAACAACTTCTCGGCTCATGGGATGTCTCCAGAATTGAATTTGATGGATGAAAAACCCAGCCAGTGTCAGGCTCAATCACTACATTGACCTGACAGCCCAAGCGGCGTTGGCTTTAAGGCTTAGCCGCGCACGTCGGCAATGGCGTTTTGACCAAAGTCGGCTCGGGCCAGATAGGCCAAGACCTGGCTGGCGGCTTGAGGCGCGGTGCTGAGCAAGCCTTTTTCTTTCAACTGCTGGAAGCGGGCTTGGTCTGGGAAATCGTCAGATGCGGCGCCGCGCAATTGCACTTGCATGTCGGTGTCGATGACGCCCGGGGCCAGCGAGCAGACCCGGGCGCCGTTGGGTTTGAGCGCTTCGTCCAGGGCCAGGCAACGGGTGAAGTGGTCCATGCCCGCTTTGGCCGCGCAGTAGCCGGCTTGCGAAGCCATGGCATTGCGCCCCAAACCCGAAGAAATGTTCAGCACTTTACGGGTCACGCCCCAGTGCTCGGTGGCGCCCAAAAACGCTGCGCACAACTGCATGGGGGCTTCCAAGCCGACCCGCAAGGCTTGCGCCAAATCGTGTGCATCGGCTTGGCTCAAGGGGCCGATGCGGGGAATCACGCCGGCGTTGTTGATGAGGGTGGCACTGGCATAGGCCGATGCGTCCAAGCTGGCCAGCCAGTCTTGCAAGCGCTGGCTGGCGCCCAGGCCATCGGACAAATCGTGCGTCCATTGGGTCAGAGGCGCAGCCGCTGTTTGGGCGGCACTTGTCAGGCTGTCGTTGGCATGACGTGAAATGCACAACAGGTGGTGGCCCGATGTGATCAATTGCTGCGCCATGGCCAAGCCCATGCCTCGCGAGGCGCCCGTCAAGATGGTGAGGTGTTGTTTCATGGCCGAAATATTAGCGAAAAGCGCGTTGCCCCTTGTTGCCCGATACGACAGGTCAATGCCCTTGCGCGGCGCGTATGCGGTTGACCTGCAAAGGCGTGACTTCGCTGGCTTGGTTGCCCCATTGGGTGCGCAAGTGCGTGAGCACGGCTGCAATGTCGCGATCGTCCAATTCCAGCACCGCAGGCGGCATGCCGAAGGGCCGGGGGTGCGATGCCGTGGCAGGGCCATAGCCGCCGTACAACACCATTTGCACCAAATTGGTCGGGTCGTTGAGCAATACGGCGCGGTTGCCAGCGAGAGCCGGGTAGGCGATTTTTCCCGTGGCAGTGGTCACGCCTTGGCCTTGCTCGCCATGGCATTGAACGCAATGCCGCTCGTAGACTTTGATTCCCTTTTCGGCGGTCAGTGGGCTCACTGGCGTGCGTGCGGGAGGCGAACTGGCCTTGGCAGGAGTGGGGGTGTTTTGTTGTGCGCGGTATTGCAAATACACCGCCATGGCGCGCAAGTCGGCTTCACTCATGTGCTGGGTGCCGTGCTGAACGACCTCGGCCATGGGTCCGCTGGTTTGGGCATGGCCTGCCTCTCCGCTGCGCAGCAATTGCACGATGCCCGACAACGGTGTGCTGGCCATGCCGGTTTCGGCATCTCGGGTCAGGTCTGGGGCATACCAGTTGATCACGGGCATCAAGCCGCCGGACAAATCGTTCACATCGCCACTGGCACCCAAGGCGTTGCGTGGGCTGTGGCAGGCCGCGCAATGGCCCAAACCGGTCACCAAATAGGCGCCTCGGTTCCATTCGGCGCTTTGGTTTGGCTGCGGCTGGAAAGGGGTGGGCTTGAAGAACAATGTGCGCCAAACGGCCAAAGCGGCTTGCGTGCCGACCGGCCAGACCAAGGTGTGGCCAGGCGTGGCTTGGGATACGGGGTGCAGGCTTTGCAGCCAAGCCAGCAGATCGTCGCTGTCTGAGCGCGTGATCACGCTGGTGTGGTTGTAGGGAAAAGCTGGCGTCAGCAAGCGCCCATCGCGTGAGCGACCGTGGTGCAAGGCTTGCCAAAAATCTTGCGGGCTCCAAAGGCCGATGCCTGTGGCCGCATCGGGCGTCAGGTTGCTGCTGTAAACAGCACCAAATGGGGTGTCGATGCGGCGGCCTCCGGCCATGGGTGCCGCGCCGCGTGCGCTGTGGCAAGCGACACAGTTGCCAGCCCGCGCCAGATACAGGCCACGTTCAATTTGGGCCGTTTTTTCTGAAGAGCTGAGGGCGGCGGTCGCTGACGGAGGTGCATGAGATGCCCCGTTGGCTGGTGAGTTGGGGAGTGTGTTGGGTGGCGTGTGGTGTGGTGCGGTCAAGCGCGAGTTGCCCACCCCAGTGTCGCCATTGGCATGGCGCCATCCAGCTCCCCGCGTGTCTCCCCACGTGTCTCCCCAGTTGTGCCACACCACAACGAAGGCCAACAACCCCAGTGCAATACAAAGGCCAGACAGAAGCCGTGCTGTGCGACCGATTTTCATGACTGACCTCCTGCTGCCACCGGCAGTTCAGGCGCACTGCCGCAGCGCAAGCTCGCGGGCAAAGGTGGGCCTGCAGGTGGCTTGGTGGCAGGGTGGGTGTCGGCAGGCAGCGGTTGGCGGGCGAGCCAACTTGACACCGCAATCAGGTCTTCGGAGGGAATGCGTTTCACCACCTCGGCCATGCAGTCGGGGGCATGGGCCTTGCGTTGGCCGGTTTGCCATGCGCCCAGTTGCGCATTCAGGTAGTCGAGGGGCAGACCCAGCAAACCGGGCACATGGGGTTGCACCCCAGTCAAGCGCACACCGTGGCACTGCGTGCAGGCCGGCAATCCTCGCGCCGCATCGCCTTGCGTCACCAGTTGTTGCCCTCGGGCCAGTCGCTCTTTGGCAATTGTGTTGTTGGCGCTGGGGGGGGGATAAGGCAAAGACAGGGCAGAAAAATACCGCGCCATCTCGCCCATGTAGTCGTCGGAGAGCGGGTCGATCAGGCGCGTCATCAACTCGTAATGGCGCCGGCCTTGCGCAAAATTGCGCAATTGGTTGTGCAAATACCCGGCGGGTTTGCCGGCCAAGCGGGGGTAATAACCATCGGGGCCGGCGCGGCCTTGGTCGCCATGGCAGGCGGTACAAGCCCGCGTTCGCTCGGCCATGTTGTCTTCAAAGCGCGCTGATTTGGGGGGCGCGGAACTTGGGTTAGCCGCTGGCTGGGTTTGTGGGAGTGGGGGTGAGGGCGAGGATGAAGGCGCTTGCGCAAGGACGTTGGCGGCCAACAGCCAGGCACAGGCGGCGATGCCGGTTTTTATCGATTTCATCAAGTTCAATGGGATCCTCATGCCTTGACGATAACCGAAGCGGCGACAATAGCGGGTGTGACGCTGGGCAGCGTGGCCCAAGCAGTTGTTGTTTTTGCGATTTATCTTTTTCCAATTTAGCCATGTCCGATATCCAAGTCCGATTTGCCACCCGTCAAGATGCCCCTGCTGTGGCGGCATTGCATGTGAAGGCCTGCCGCGCCGCGTATGCGGGTCAAGTGCCCGACACCCATTGGGACGCCACCCCCATGCCCAAGCGCGTGTCGTTTTGGAAAGAAGCCATTGAATACGGCGAGCCGCAAGTCATTGTGGCCACCGATGGCGCTGAAATTGTTGGCTTTGTGGGTTTTGACCGATCACGAGATCCGAAGTCAAAAAACACCACAGGTGAAATTTGGGCGATTTATGCCGCACCCGAGCGTTTGGGCCAAGGCGTGGGCTTGGCCCTGTGGGACGCCGCGCGCGAGGGCTTGGAAGACGAAGGGTGCACCGACGTCACGGTGTGGTTGCCTTTGTTGCACGAAAAAACCCTGCGCTTTCATGATCTCGCCGGCTTCAAGCGCGAGATGAACACCGCCCGCACCGTGCCGCTGGGCGGCGTGAAAGTGGAAGAAGTGCGATTGAAACGCAAACTGGCTTGAGGCCAAACTCGCCTGATCTCGTCGCCAACTGACACCGACCGCCGCATGCCCATGAGCCACTTGGGAGCGCGTATTTTGTTGGCCCCCATGGAGGGCTTGCTCGACCACACCCTGCGCGACATGCTCACGCGGGTGGGGGGCGTCGATTTGTGTGTCTCCGAGTTTATTCGCGTGACGAATACCGTGTTGCCCCGGCGGGCCTTTATCCGCGTGGCCCCTGAATTGTTGAACCAAAGCCGCACGGTAGCGGGGGTGCCGGTCAGGGTGCAGTTATTGGGGTCTGACCCCGATATGTTGGCGGCCAATGCCGCGGCGTTGGCGGCGCTGGCCCCGGCGGGCATTGATCTGAATTTTGGTTGTCCTGCCAAAACCGTGAACCAGCACCGAGGAGGTGCCGTGCTGTTGGACGAACCCGAATTGGTGGGGCAAATTGTGGCCGCGGTGCGCCGCGCTGTGCCTGCGCACATTCCGGTGTCGGCCAAGATGCGGCTGGGCTACAACGATGATTTGCGTGCCGAAGAGTGCGCCATCGCCATTGAGGCGGCAGGCGCCAGTGATTTGGTGGTGCACGCCCGAACCAAGGCGCATGGATACCGGCCTCCCGCTTATTGGGAACGCATCGCCGATTTACGCCAGCATGTGCGTCTGCCCATCGTGGCCAATGGCGAAATTTGGACCTTGGCAGACGCCTTGCGTTGCCGAGAAGTGTCCGGTTGCGACCGCTTGATGATTGGGCGCGGCATGGTGGCTGACCCGGGCTTGGCTTTGTCGATTGCGCAGCACGATGCTTTGGCGCATTCAGGTGCCATCAGCAGCGCAGTGGCATGGAGCCAAATTTTGCACTTGATGCGTTTGTTTTGGCAGGGCATTGCGCTGCGGGTCGCGCCTAGGCACCGTGCCGGGCGGCTCAAACAATGGCTGAACTATTTGCGCCGGGTCTATCCCGAGGCGCAAGAGGCGTTTGACCAATTGCGTTTGCTGCACGACCCCGCAAAAATCGACCAATGGCTGGCCGATCAGTTGCCGGCTTGAGCGCTGTCGGATGGAAGGCCCAGGTGCGTGGCCACTTCCTCTCGCAGTTGGGCCAATTGCGGGGCCAATACTTGGTAGGCCGCCCGCACCTCTGAAGCCGCACCTGCTTTGCTGAGGTGCTCAACCTCCACCACCCTGTCCACCAGAGGGGTCACGCAAAAAACAGGGGCAAACCCTTTCAGTTGGTGCAATAAAAAATTGGCGCTCTGCACATCGCCTGCGTCTAAGTGGGCGGCAATGCGGGGCAGGTCGTCGCCCAAAGTTTGGTGCAACGTGTTGAGCAAGGTTCGCACGCCAGCTTCGTCGCCAATGAAGTCCATGGCCCGATCAACAGACAGGTATTGGGGCGCAGTTGAAGAGTTCATGGGGCGTTCCTTGGCGGCAGATATTCAAGAGGATGACGTCGTGTCCAGCAAAGCGGCCAAGCCCATCTCGGGTTCAAAGCGTTTGTTCTTGAACATCAGCCGGGTGGGCCCCGGAAAAGCCCGCTGCTGGACCGAGTGGCGGGGATCACCAGGGTAGCAAATGGTGCGAATGCCATCGTGGTCAAAGGGCTCTGGCTCAACGATGGGCGGCTGGCGACTTTGGGCTTCGGCCAAGGCGCTGGTGGTGTCCGCGTGCCGGGCCAATTGAACCAAGCCCATGATTTGCGGCGGGGCCAATTCAATCTGGTGCTCCCAATAACGCTCCAGCGCCTCGCGTGGGGTGGTCCACAGGGCCTCGGTGGTCTCGTGGTTGTCGTGTTCGGCGATTTGGCCTTCTGGGACACGCGCAATAAAAAACCGGGTGTCAAAACGTTTGCTGGTCACCGAGGCTTGGCGCGGCGTGATCCAGCGCGTCCACGGGACCAAATGTTGGGTGTCCAGCTGCATAGACAGCGAGGCCATGGCTTCTGCCCAACGGTGGCCCTGGTCCAAAGCGTTTTGCAAGGCTTGCAATTGGCTGCTGCTGGCCGATGGTTGGCCCAACAAAATGCGGCATTCCTCAAAGGCCTCTCGCATCGCCGCCACAAACAAGCCGGCGGCTTGGTGCTCGCTCAACTCGGGTTCGCACAGGCGGTGGTGCAAAGTGGCCGCGTCTTGGCTCAGACACTGGAGCACGCTCGGATGTTGGTCGTCTGCGTCCAGCTTGCCACCGGGAAACACATAAGCGCCGCCCAACACGTTTGAGGCTTGGTGACGCTTGAGCAACAACACTTGCAGCCCATGCGGGCTGTCGCGCAGCAAGACCACTGAGGCCGAATCCAGCGGTGGGGTGGTGATGATCTCGGTGTTGAGTTCCATGTGGGGCTGTCAATCTTGCAACACCAAGGCGGTGTGGGCTGTTTTAAAGTGAGGTGCCATTTCAGTGATCGCCAGATTAGCAGATGAGACCATCTGGACCTGTCGCCCACTCAACCCCATTGCATGAGGAAAATACATGAGCATCGATTTCAAAGGACGTGTCGCCATCGTCACCGGGGCAGGCGGAGGTTTGGGCAAGCAGCACGCCTTGGCGCTCGCTGCGCGGGGCGCCAAAGTGGTTATCAACGATTTGGGTGGTGACGTGCACGGGGTGGGCGGTTCCGTGTCCGCCGCGCAAGCGGTGGTGGATGAAATTCGCGCGGCAGGGGGCGAGGCCATGGCCAATGGCGCTTCTGTGACCGACTTTGAAGCCGTGAAAGACATGGTGCAACAGACGTTGGATGCTTGGGGCCGGGTGGACATTTTGGTCAACAACGCCGGCATCTTGCGCGACAAAAGTTTTGCCAAGATGGCACTGGCCGACTTCAAGTTGGTGATGGATGTGCATGTCATGGGGGCCTTCCATTGCACACAAGCGGTGTGGCCCATCATGCAAGCGCAAAACTACGGGCGCATTGTCATGACCACATCGTCCAGCGGGCTGTATGGCAACTTTGGCCAAGCCAATTACGGTGCCGCCAAGATGGCCTTGGCGGGCATGATGCAAACCCTCTCGATCGAAGGTGAAAAACACCACATCCGTGTGAACTGCTTGGCGCCCACGGCGGCTACGCGCATGACCGAGGGGCTGATGCCCGAGCAGGTGCTGCAGGCCTTAGAGCCAAGTGCGGTGGTGCCCGCCATGTTGCTGATGGCCAGTGAAGAGGCGCCCAACCGCACCATCATGTGTGCAGGAGCGGGCAGCTTTGAGGTGGCCCACATTACCCTGACGCAAGGGGTGCATTTGGGCACGGGCCCCGACGTGCCCGAGCGTCTGGCCGCAGCGCTGGCGCAAGTCATGGACCGGCAGGGCGAAACCGTGCCGCGTTCGGGATCGGAGCAGGGGACGCTGGAAGTGGGCAATGCCATGAAGGCGCACGGCATCGCTTAAACGCGAAAGTTCGCCATGCACTTTTGCATGGCGACAGGAAGTTACTGGCTGGGGTACTTGGCTTCAGGCTCCGCGTAAATGCGTCCGCCAAATTTCAAGGCCGAAGTCCATTCTGGACAAACACAAGAGAAAAATAGTTAAGAACAAAAATGTGTCTTTGTTGATTTTTTAATCGATAGTAAAGTCAAATAATATCTATATTTAATTAAAAATTAAACCTTAATATGAACTCATTTTTATCAACAACGATAGTTATTGCTTTGCTCACAGGAAGTTTGGGTGCTCATGCTGAAGTGCGTGAGAGTGAGTTTGGTCGGGATGAAGGGTATCGTTCTGAAATTGGATGGCCCTTTGGTACTACTCCTAAAATACGAGTTGGAGCTTTTACGGGGAAGGGGCTCCCAAATCTTGAAAGAATAGTCGGGGATTTCCGGATGCAGCCGGCCTCGAAAGAAAAAGAGATGCTCGAGGACAAATTACCGTATTTTCAAAATATTGAAGCAAAATCAATTCTTTCTCGCCATCCAGTTCTTGGCATGCTATTAATAAAAAATAACAAAATAGTGTTTGAGGGATATCAATACGGAAGCAACAAGGGAACGCTATTCGATTCGCAATCCATTGCCAAGCCGATGACTGCACTCGCTATTGGTGCCTTAATTGATGATGGGAAATTATCGGACTTAAATTTAAAAATGGCAGATGTTGTGCCCGTGCTCAAGCCAAGTCCGATAGGGGCATCCACAATTAAACAAGCATTACAGATGCAGTGCGGACATGCATTTTCTTGGAGTGACGCGGAAGGCTCGTTATCTTCGGCTGGAAGGTATGCAAAAATTAAGTTCGCTCTATACGATACAGGGTCTCAAGATCTTTATCCATATTTTGCTTTATTGCCTAAAGAAGAGCCTGGTATCAAATTTTCATACGATCCCCATTGTTCCGACGCATTGAGTATGCTGGTAACAGAAATTTCAGGGCGGCCGCTTAGAAAATATTTCGAAAGTCGAATTTGGCAAAGAATAAAGCCTGGCAGCAAAGCAGCATGGCTCAGTCCGGTAAAGAACCCCGAAATGACGTCTGGGGCAAATAGCTTTTATGCAAGTTTGCGAGATTTTGGTAAGTTAGCTATGCTTTTTATGAACGGCGGCAAATCAGATGATGATGTTATTATTTCTGAGGGGTGGATAAACAAGATGCATGGGGATTTGGTTGATGTAGGGGCTTACACTTCAGACTTTAAAAAATATGGTTATCAGACATGGGTAAAGGATTCTTCGGCGGACAGCTGGTTTGCTGGCCTCGGCTGGCAAGGTCAACGCTTTTACATCGATAGGAAGAACAAAAGTGCTATGATTATATTTGCACTTGATTATTCGCATATAAAGGATTCAGATGCATTTTGGAATCGCTTTCGAAAATGATTATTTCGGATTATAGAAATTCGCAATTATTTATAATTAAAGATCATTAATATCTTGATTTAATTCTATTTAATTATTAATTGCTTTAATTTTAATGGATAGAAATTTTTTCCAAAACAGCAAAACATGAAAAAACTCAGCGCGCTTATTTTATTTATCTTGGGTTCGCTGTTGCCTTTTCAACAGTCATTTGCTCAAAGGCCTTTGCCAGTTGAAGGAGCGCAGCCTTATGGGATTCATAATTTTTGTGCAGGCGTTACTTGTGTCGACAGTCTCTGGATGTACAAGCGGATCTATAAGAGCGAGCCAGTAGTGCTTCCTTATTCATTTGAGAGGGTGGCGGCTGATCGTGGTTTTTTTGATAGGATGTTGTTGTCCAAAGCTGATGCTTTGTTTGATAAAAATCCTATTATTGCGATGATGCTAATCGAAAAAAATAAAATTCTTTACGAGCGATACAAAGGCTCCGTTAATGCGAAAACCGCATTTGCAGGTTTCTCAATGACAAAGTCGGTTGCATCGCTTACAGTTGGTCAAGGCGCATGTATAAATTCAAATATTAATTTGGATGTTCAAGCCTCCAGCCTAAATAAGCTCTTAAGTGGATCCGTACAGGGCGACGCAACTGTTAGGCAGTTACTCACAATGTCAAGTGGCGGAAAAAGAGGGACTCTTTCATTAGGGGCATGGCCTATTGGGGGAGAAAATATAGGTAACTCAAACTATACAGGGTATAAAAGTATTCCTGCACTGATTAAAGATCATGGGGGAAGGCAGGTAGCCGATGAAAAATCAGGAGAATTAGTAAAAATTGGTGATGAGTTTTCTTATAAGAACACAGACTATACGGCTCTGAGTTTGGTTTTGAGTAATGAAAATCCAGACGGTTTTTTTAAAATATTTAATAACTACTTGGCACCCTTAGTTGGCTTCGAGAACCCGGTTTATTGGGTGCATGATGAGAATGGTTACGCTCATACGTCCACTTCTTTTCATGCTAGTCTGACTGATTGGGCAAGACTGGCACAGTTTGTTTTAAACATGATAAATGATAAAACTGATTCGTGCTTTTCTAGATATCTAAAGGATGCTACTAAAACCCAAATAAAAAATAAGTCTGTAACTCATGGTTCGGATTTTTATTCTGGTGCATCCTTTGACGGGTATGGATTTGGCTTTTGGACTGAAAACCATAAACGACCAAAGGCTATATACATGGTTGGGGCAAGGGGTCAGAGAATAGCAATAGACCCAAATAGCGGAAAAGTTTTGGTTGTTATTTCAACAGACGAATCTTCAGTTAGAGATGTGTACAACTTCTTTGGGCAGTGGTAATTTGATATTTGTTGAGGGCAAATATACAAGGCGTCAATGAAGGCAAAGCAGCAACTATGCCTGAGGTGCTAAGGAAATGGCAACTACGGCGGCGGATAGATAGGCTTGATGTGTCGTGCAAAACGACACTTGCAAGGTCATAACAATCAAACCCAACCCTGCCGCCAAACAGCATCATCCTGAAGTTCACGCCAGGCAATGACCTGCGTGGCCTTTGAGAAAACCGCCTCGATTTCCACAGACACAATCGGGTCGGTAGGCTGCTCAGGTTGAATCACCCGACTGACCAAAAAGTGCTTTTGTTTGGCCACAGGTTTGACCGCCGTCCACTTGGTCAGCAGCAGTTTTTTGGGGTTCAGCG
>JACCDS010134680.1_pt1 | contig 48465 bp, 44 predicted proteins | sample 7446441 | NCBI WGS metagenome assembly JACCDS01 (sample SAMN15323445, study PRJNA562643) | freshwater metagenome | isolation source: river surface water | place: USA:Blue River Watershed | collected 2017-08-17 | reverse complement strand
TCGTCTTGCGGAAATATCGGCGGCGCCAGCCAGCGTTGGGCTGTGCTTTTCAGGCTGACATCAGCTTGCATGTTGGTCGCATGAATTGAATATCCGGCGGTCGACAGTCAACATCGCCTTGATCGGTGTATATCCGATAGCTTCTGGCAAATCAAGGAACGAAGGCTTCGCGTCGGTAAAAAAATTCGACTTTTGGTTACACGGCTAGGCCGCCATTTTTTCGAAATGGCAATGCGCTTACGGAGGCGGTCGATGGCGATTCAGTTCAGTGACTGGGCATACGCCTGGCCATGCTTGCTGCATTGATGGCACTGGGTCGGCCGGACGACCGCGTATCTGTCACGATTTGGCTGTCCGACAACTGCGGAGCTGTTGGGAAAACGGCGGGCTGGCGGGGATCTAAAAATCATTCTCAAACCCCACAAAACAACGTCTTACCACCTCACACTCTTAAATATGCCAACAAAAATACCAACAAATTGAAAAGTGTCCCATTTCGGAGTCGCTACCTATCTGGAAGAACGGCGAGTCATGATGCAAGACTGGGCTAACAAGCTGAACGAGTGGAAGACCCACGCACGCAAGGATGCCAACTAGCGCTCAGCGCTGCTTCATGATCGCCAGGAGACGGTGAGAATTTTCGCTCAGCAGAGTTGCTGCTTCCTGGGTGGAGACTCCCCATGCTTGTCCAAGGTGCCAGGCGGTGAGGTCAGCGCTCCAGGGCGGAACTGGCTTGTTATCGACCCGTGCAAATGGGCCGTCACTTTCGGGAACAACAAAGTGCCGCGGTAGCTTCGCCGCCAAAGCCCGGCCACTACTCGATGCAAATGAGGCTGGCCCGATGCTGAACCAGCAGCCTCGCTCTTCCGCAGCTCGCAGCTCCTTTACCGTCCCTGTGAACCAGTGCATTACTGCGGTCCCAAATCCGGCATGTCGATCCAAAATAGCCAATACGCCATTCACAGCTTGGCGTGAATGAATGCTGAGCACACGACCGCCCAGTGCCGAGCTACGTTCAATGATGGCCTCAAATAGACCGCGCTGAACATCGTAGCTCTTGCGGTAGCGAGACGAGCCATCAAGGCCGATTTCGCCAATAGCTGCGACATCGCCCATTTGCGTCAACAGAAGGTCAAGCTCGCCAGCACGCTCGTGCGCAATCTCTGGATGAAGTCCTGGGGTGACAAGTACATTCGCTGCGCCCGTGAGCACACGCGCAGTCGCAACAAAGGCCTTTGGGCTGGTAGTCACCAGCCATGTGAATTCATTCTTCTGCGCAGCTTCCTTGAATACCTCGCGAGCGTTCGGATAGAGGTCAAGGTGGCAGTGGAAATCCATCACAGTACGCCATCCCTCTGTAGCAAGGCTTCAAGCTCATTCAGCCCATTAGCAAGTACGTTCCTGTATGCCAACCTGGCTGCGGGCTCGGCAAAGGCCAGAGAGGCCCCCAGGAATCGGTCCAAGCCCTTCTGCCGGGCCGTGAGTACGGCAAGGGCTGCAGCCATCGCGTCGTCAGGTCCGCTAGCCTTGTTCGCGTCGACCAACGAGCGGTGTACATACTCGGTTGTATCGCGCGCAGGGTCCCAGGCGATAAATGCGGCTTTGCGAATCATGCAAGGAACACACCGGCCGCAGTGCTTTCGGTTGTAGGTGCGAAAACGGCCGCAACTCGTGGAGTCCGCCGCCAACTGCTGAAGCAGAGGCTGGTTGAGACATTCGTTGAGCATCTGGCCCTTGGTTTTGAACTGATAGGGAAGTTCAAGCCGAACAGGCACATCCAATCCATTCAATACGCTCTGCAACATTTCGATGAACTGCGGGTGAGTGGTCCGGGTGCTCAAACTAGAGACGCGTCCTGGCACCAAAGGCGGATTGATGCAAATGAATCCATTTTCTGGAACAAAAACCTGGACAGGATTGCTGGCAACCCGCGAGGCGGCCAGCACCGCGAACGCGTAAAAGGCCAGAGACCGAGCACGCGTTGAAGTCTCACGTTGGCCACTAAAGCTGATGCCATGGCTCCACTGCCATTGAGCTCCCAGACCGCCAAGCTGCGCTGCGTAATTCCTCTGTCGCTGAGAATCCTCATGTGCCAGCTGCGACACAAACATCGGGCGGCGACCTTGTGCAACGAGGTCTATCCTCCCGATGAGGCTATCGAGGCCGCCTGATAGCAGGGACACGCAGTCGTGCGCAGTCGCGACGGGCCTGCCATCCGGTGGCGCTACTCCGCCAGCTACGAAATGGAGCTTCCAGTGGTCGCCAGTGAGAACCTTGAGAAGTGCTTCAAGCTTTTCTTGGAAGGGTAGCCAGCGCAGTGGCTCGTGCAGGCCTACAGTGAGCTCAACTACTCGCGTCCAGCCGTCCGCACTCGTACTTCGAAGACAGGCCAAGTCGGCTGCGCAAACTGCTAGGCAGAACTGAACGAAGTCCCAGACCTGAGCGCTCGGGGCGAACCCGCGCCGCTTCAAAGAACCTCGCCATCCTCTCGCTATGGTGCCAACACCGGGGCGTCGGGCGCTATTGAAGTAGGTAAATGCGAGTTCTCCGGCATCGAGGCGCGCAGGCAAGAAGTCAGGTGTTGTACATAGAACTTTCATTCGACAAATACCTCAAGGGTTGAGGCCAAGACTTCACTGGCAAGTCGTTGATGGTCAATCCCGCGTGGTCCTTGTCGGTCAAAAACCACCTTGACTTGCGCGTTGACATATTCCTTGATGTCGTTCCGATACAGCTGGATTTGCCGCGCGTCGAACTTAAGCTTCTCGTATGTTTGACCCAGCTGCAGGTCAACGCGATTACATAGGTCGTTGGCGACGATGTATCCGATGAGGTCCCCGATTTGTGCATCTGTCAGGTTGAAGATGTCGACTTCAGGGGCTACCTCGTACAGCTGACCAAGCGCTTCTGCCGCAGCGTTCCGAATGGATTCTTCGTCGACACTTCCTGTGTTCGGAAGAACTTCTTTGACCACCTCCAGGACGAGGTCGTTTGCTGAAAGGTTCTGGGCGCGAACCCGCTGGACCCAGTCGACAACTCGTGGGTCTGTGGCATCCCGTGCGGACGCAAGAAATTGCCCCAGTTGACCGGCCCCCTGAGCCGTCGCTCTCATGGTGGCCGCTGCTCGTCGCGGGCCGCCCATTCCCTTGCTGACCATGCTCTTGGTCGCACTGCGCAGCGCTTCGCGCCCCCCGCCACCAAGGAATGCCGACATACCAGAACGGGCTGGAGCAAAGCGACGGTCAGGTGCCAGCGCAGGCCCGGTCATATCACCCTCTGCACCGCCAGCCGCGTCGCTCTGCCCATCAGCGTTGGCGTCGTTGGCATCAGCCGAAGGAGGGTCTTCGCTATCACTAGGCGCAGGGCTGTCTCCGCCATTACCGCCTTCGGGCGGTGACAGCCACTCTGGATCAAAAGGAGAACGCGAGCCCCCACCTTTGCTTGATGTTGACGTTCCCATCAGCGCGCTCCCCTCCTGGCGTGTTCAATGGCTTGCTTAACCGGTCTGGATGCATCACCAGAGGCATGCCACTGATCGAGCACAGGGCGAGCCCACGCCTGCTGATAGAGGAGAGGGACGAGCCCTGGACCGACCTCCTTGATGGGTGCCTGGGCCAGCAAAGCGGCGGCCTTTGCACCAAGGTCAGGAAAGATCTTGGAGATTTCCAGCAATGACACAACGTCTTCGGTTTGTCGCCAGTTTCGCTTTGGTGCCTTCAGCTGCCACACCTTGGCCATTACCGCGTCAGCCTGACTCGCTCCAGCTGCCCGAATCGCCTGTATCAGCGGCTCATTTGCACTGGTCGCAACCATCAGCGCATCCCGCAAGGCACGGCCTTCGGTCGTCAAGCTGTCGTCACCGAAGTCCCGCATCGCGGAGTCCCTGCTCAGGTGGAGCAATGGGCGCAAGTCCATTTCGCCAAGCGCAGGCTCTAGTCCAAGCCATTCCTTATGGAAAAACTCATCCTTGAATGGCTCTGGTAAGGCCAGACCTTCTCGGGCCGCGTGCTCAGCCAATCGAATCGCATCGACACGTCCTTCCGTCGCGGAATTGACTCGGCCTGCAAGCGCGTTTGCCAAGGCTTCGTCGCAACGCTCCAAGAGGTGCCATTTGGCCAAGGCCTTGAGGTCCAATTCAATCCCCTGAGGCTTGGCTAGGGCTGACCGGAGAAAGACAGTGTTGAGGAACCGCTTCATCAGGCGCGGATTGGCGTTTACCTTGCTTGAACTCGTGAGCAGCGGTGCCAACCCCTCAGCCAGTTCCATCAGCTCGACCAAGTGAGCGTTCTGAGGATTGATGAGGCCCTTCAAAAATTCCAGCGTCACCGCATCACCGCGCCAACTGGTCTTAAGGCGTTCAGAGATGGTCCGAACAGCGCGAGTGAACTGACCGTCAGTTACAGCCCGTTCCAGCAGCAGCAATGCCAGGTAGGCCTTTGCCTCATTCACACCTAGCCTTGGCACATGCAGCGGGACCTGGATAAGCTTGTCGAAGTAATTTGTCGCAACCTCATCGCTGATGCCCGTCCCCGCAAAGTGCACTCGCACAGCACCTCGGATGAACTCGTTGTCGGCAGCGACAACAAACGCGCTACGCTTCAGGAACAGCAGCAAGCGAATGGATTCAAGTGTAGAAATAGCCGTCTGTAGCGGGAACCATAATGTGAGATTTTGGGAAGCATCCATTGAGACATTTATCGGCGGATGTGCCTCGATAGCTCAGATTGATGGCGTCTAGCCCACCGCCACTCCGTAAATAATGACGGCCGCCTCATTGAGGTGGCCGTCGTTCTTTCAAGCCACGAAACAATCCTGACCGCACACGTCACAATAGTCTGGACTGCATTTGGACGCTCGTTCACAAGCTTCGGAGTGCGTGTTTCTCTAAGCACTCTTCGGAATCGATGGTCTCGGTACAGGTCCGAAATGACTTGCTGTAACGGCCAGGTCCAAAAATATTTGATTTCCATAAGCGGCAGAAATGCGCCTCTTCGTACGGAATTTGGGGCCAAGGGGCGGAAATGTGCCGCTTACGGTGATTAGAAGCTTTGCCGCCTGTTTGACCGCCAAGCTTAGGTGAGAACAGATATTAGGGCTGAACGCCAAGGTCAAAGACGTCATCGCGAAGTTATATAGGCCGGCACAAGGCACGCAGGCTATCGCGATTTCTCGAGCAGGCGCTGAACGCATTACCTAGATGCAGCAACACCGAATAAGATTGCCGAAAACCTACAGACCGTGGCTTGTAGTCCTTCTCCGCCGTAGGTTACTGAGCTGGCAGAATGCGTTGATAATCGGCCGTAAGCGGAATTACCTGTGCTCGTCCGAACCAGGATTGGGATGCCGTCACGAAGGCATGGTGATATGCCCAATGGGCTACGCGAGCCATCGTAGAACTGTCACATACGAAATGACTACCCAGCTCGTTCGCCAACACCGTTCCTTGACGCTCGTTCCTGTCGCACCATTTTTCCAAATGCACGGTGGCCGCCAGCAAATCTCGCTTATCGTTATTGCAAGTCTTATGGGCCAGAACGAAGTTATGTCCCAAGTCCCTCGGATAACGAGCCCAAGGGATGAAATGGTCTACCTCGCCCGTATTGCGCAGTGCGCCTTGGCAGTAGAAGCAGGTGTCCGACTGAATCTCCCTTAGCACCGGCCGCGCAGTCGCCAAATTGGCGCGACTCGTCCCAAACAGCGCCTGCTCCAGGTCTGACGCCTCGCCGATGACTGTGGCGTTGTTCGGATTGGCTCGAATATGGTTAATCCACGCGCTGCGCGCTAATTGCTGTACCAGTCCCTGAAAACGCCGTAAGTTGTACATCACACCCGGCAACAGGCGGATACTCGCGCTTGGTCCAGGGACATACAGAAAATTCACTTCTTGCCGCCGCAAGATTTGTAGGCGCCACAGCGGCATCTCCTTTAGCAGGGCGACCGTTTTCCGGAGAGCGTTCGGCCATTCCGTTGAGGCGCGCGCTTTTGGGAGCGTGCCATGGCGGCTACGGATGTCGTGAAGGAGTAAAACCGTGGCCGCCTGACGACCATTGTTTTGCATGAGTACGCCAACCTGAGCGCCGGCGGTATACGGCATCACTTGAGGCCAATACAACTCCAGAAATTTATCGGCAATGGCCGCATACGAAAGGTCAAGTGTGTCACCGGAATCAGTGCCATGTTCCACAGCCAACTCAGTCAGTGCCAGCAGTAGCGCAAACTTGTAGGTGGCAACGAATTCGCCTTCTTCGAACAGGCGCTGGATATGGTCAAGGAAGGACAGCTGCTCCTCCGGAGACGGGATTGCCGGCATGGTTAGCGATTGCTCCAATAATTGGCCTTTTCCGCAATTACCCAGCGGACCCCGCCTCGTGGGTCGGGTAAGTCGCCTGCGTACCGGGGAATCAAATGCATGTGGAGGTGCATGACAGTTTGGCCCGCGGCTTGGCCATCATTGATGCCAATGTTGTAGCCCGCCGGGGCAAATTCTTTATCCAAATCGACTTTTGTTTTATCGAGCAGCGCAAGGAGCGCGCTTCGCTCTTCCAAAGTCGTGTCAAAAAAAGACCCGATATGCCTGCGCGGAATAATCAATGTGTGTCCAGGGCTTACAGGAAATCCATCCCGGATTGCAATTGCGAATTCGTTCTCAGCGATGATTCTTGCCGCAGGCAGGGTGCAAAAGACGCAAGGCATGGCATGCATTTGGTTGGAGGAGCTGATAAGTTACTGGCAAACAATTGCATTTTCTCATTGGCGAGGATAGAACTCCTTCCTGCACCACAACTTCTATAAAGCGCAGTCCCTCTTACGAGCAAGTATAACTACGGCAATGCTTTCACAGATTCCTTGACTCGTTCCACATTGTCCGGTACTACGTTGATTCGAAACGCGCCCACCCGAGCTATCGAACGAGCTGCGGAATGGCACTCCATGATTCATGCCAAGGGATAGCGCTATTTGATGGTGGACATGACCGGCGCTTCAGCGAGCTTGTCGCAGCCGGCCCTGTCCACCGCGGGATAACGTTCGAGCAGAAATCATTTTCTTGAGTGACGGTTTACGAACACCGAATTTCGTGGTTCGCCGCCTGAGCACGGCGGTTACCGATAAAACGTCCAGCGCTAATTTTTAACATTAACGCCCGGAAGAAACTCAATTTCGGTGCGGTGAACTAGCTCGTCATATGGAATGGGACGTCCAGCACGGCCCTCGTTCGTGTTTTCAATCCAATGGGCCCAGGCTCGACCTGTCGTCGCGTCATAAACAAGCTTATATAAATATTTCGGTACTCAGGCCTTTCCCGGAGCAATCGTCTTCGGCGTCCATCAAATACCAGGCCGGTGATGACGTACGCATCACCCTTCGCAACGGGTCGGAAACAGCCCTTGCCAAACTTCCGGTCTCGGCCGATTGTGTTGAAAAAGCCGCCCAGCAATATGAAAAAAATTTAAGTGTCGCTACAGCGATTCGCAGAATAAATTAGTGGAGCCGAAAAGCTGGCAATTGTCATGCTTTTTCAACCTAATTCCGCCGTTTTCATCTCTAAAAGATATTGCTTCCGAGATTTTCAACAAAATCGGCCAAAAGCGGTCGTTCAACTCATCGCCTCTATATCTGCTTCAGGGCGGGAGCCGTCGTCCAGTCCGTGTCCCTCAGCGACTCAATAGTCCAGAAAGATTGCGCAAAATCAGGGCCGCCATTACTGATGGATTGAGTCCTTTGATCAAAGCCAAATTGATCACCGTGTCAGCGACTGCTTGAGGACGCACGGCTACTCCATTGCTCTGCACAAAGGGGCCATCAGTCTCGGTCAGAATGCGTTCAACGGGCAATTGCTCGACCAACGCACGGTGCCGAGGTCCCTTAAGCATTTCCGAGTTAACCGAAAAATAGCAGCCGAGGTCGATCGCACGCCTCGCCTCGGACAGGGAACCTGTAAACCAATGCAGCACTACCCGGCCTCGTCCGAGCGGTAGACTTTTCTCGACATGTCCCAGCACCTTCGACACTGATCGAACGCTGTGTACGGTCAAAACCTTGTCACCGTGTTCGGCACACGCCCTCAGCACACGCTCAAATACGCGCTCCTGTGCCGCAAAACTCTTGTAGAACCGCGGACTCGCATCTAGGCCGACTTCTCCGACGTACCTGGTCTCGCTCAAGAGGCTCTCAAAAAGCGCGATTTCCGATTCTCGCTCGCCAACGAGTTGTGGGTGCAGCCCCAAGGCAACGCGAACGTGCTTGGCGTGCGCGGCCATGTCCCGATTCCGAGCCCACGCCTTCGGCGTGGTCGTAACGGTCAACGTCGCGACGCCCTCCCGATCGCATTCCTCGATCAGTGCGGCATGGTCTGGGTAAAGGTCAAGGTGACAGTGGAAATCGACCCAATTGGGCTTTACAGGGGCCGTCGCGTTCACAGAGGCTCTGCCCTCACGCCTTCGAGGAGCCGGGCAACCTCCTCGAGACCCGCGGCATAGACATTCATATAGGCGGGAAGCTCGTTGGGGTGATCGGAAAGCGGCCCCGGCCTATGAATGTCGAAGCGCGCACGTTCCGGCCGTGAGCGCAACCGCGAGATTGCGAGTTGGAACGACCGGACATGGTTGCCCTCGGCCCGCTCCGAATCGAGGACCTGCGCATGTAGATCCGGAACTTGATATGGCGTGTCATCGTCGATTCTGCCTTCTAGGAGCGAAGCTCGACGGATCAGGCACGGCACGCAGTATCCACAATGCTTGGGCTGGCGTTGACTCTCTTCTTTTGCGAACCGTGTCTTCCCCGGCGACGAGCAGGACATGGTGTTCTTCGCCTGCGTTGCCAGAAATTCGCGCTCAGCGCATCCAAGCGCCATTTGGCCCTTGGTCATCAGACCGTACCGGTTGTGCAAACGTGAGCGAAGACCAAGCCTACTTATAAGTTCGTTCACGCGCGCCATGTAGAAGGGATGCGTGGTCCGGGTACTCAGCGCCCCGAGCCGAAGAGGGTCGAGTGGAACGTTCAATGAAATCAGGCCGTTCTCCGGCACGTGGATCGTCACGTCGTCACCCACTGCATCGGCGGCAAGGGCAGCCAGCGCAAAGAACATGAAGGAGCGGCCGCGGAGCGTGTCCTCGACCGGAGACTCGTCGACGGTATCCTTGGGGAAGCCGACTCGGGCCCGAATGTGGCTGAATTCGGCTTCCGCATATTTGGCCTTGAGAGCCTCGGCGCAGATCGTCTGGTGCTGACTGGTAATGCCATCCCAGTAGTGACTCACTAGCAAAGGCGTTTCGTCCGCTTCGAACAAGTCGACCGCGCCGATGAAGCTGTCGAGCCCTCCCGAAAAAAGACACACGCAAGTGGGATTCGCTGTTCGAAGGCTTTCGGTTGGCGGCACAAGAATTCCTCGTGAGCTTGGTCGCGCTCGGAATCGAAGGGTCCATTTGTCACCGGTCAAAAAATCAAGCGTCGTATGCAGGAGAGGCGTGACGGCCTCCCAGAGTGTCGGCTCCACCACCGGCACGCTGATTTCGATCTCTCGCGTCCAGCCGTCCTGTGCTTCTGTTTCGCGAGAAATTCGCGTGTCCGCCGCGGTGACGGTCGCTGCGAGCAAGGCGAAATCAACAGCTCGCTCGCTCGGTGACAGGCCAAGCGCATCGAGCTGTTCAAGCGCTTGCCCAAGGCCGAAGCCCAACCGCTCATAGCTATCGAGGAAGTCGATCTCTGTGACGTGAGCCTCAGGGCGAGCGGGTGTAACGGGTGCATCGTCGGACGCCCCCAGTCTGCTCACCAAGGTATGTTGCCTCATTGCGCATCCTCTCCTGCGTCGGCGATCAATTGAAAAGCAGCCTCATAGATCTCATTGGATCTCTGCTCGACCTCCCGGTCCGTCAACCGATCGACACCTGTCAACAACCCGGAAAGATGGGCCCTGCAACAACCGTTGATGAAGTCCCGAAGTTGTTCGTGGGTTCGCTCAACCGACTCCACGTCGGCGGCGAGCGTGATGCCGCGAGATCCGATGTCGGCAATCACCCGCCCTTCGATCGATAGCGAGACGAAATCCAGGAAGAATTCGCGCAACTGCTCGGGCGTGAGCTGACCAAATTCAGCCGGGCCTGCACCGTCGAGGTGGCCAATCGCCTCAAGCATCGCTTGCCTCGAAATGGCTTCATCGATGGCTCCACCCGGTGGGCAAAGGAACTCCAGCATGGAGAGGAAGACTTCGGTGGCCGGCCGGTCGACCATGCGATCAAGATCGAGGCGACGCAGAGTGTCCAATGCGCCGATCCGCTGGAAGTCCCTGACGACGCCCAGAAGTCTCGACCCGGTCGCTCGGGACGCCCCCATTCGTTGCGCCGCCCTGCGAGCGCCACCGCTACCGCCTCCACTCCCGCGACCGTTGCCGCCCCGTACATACCCGGCCAGTGCAGCGCCGAGCGTGCTGCTACTGCCATTCTTCGAGAAGCGGGTGAAGGCCGTCCTTGCCCCGGTGAGAGCGCCGCTGCCGGGTGCCTGGGACACCGAACTTCCATCGGTGGAACCGTCTGCGCCGTCTCCACCTGCGTCACCGTTGTCCTCGGCATCTCCATTGCCGCCTCCCGATCCGCCCGCAGGCGATTCAAGCCATGAAGGAACCAGCCCATTGGGTGGGCCGCCATATCCCTTTGATGTACCCATCGATTCCTCAGTTCTTCTTACCCAACGACTCCATCAGGGTCGCAGCCTTCTTCAGTTGCGGGTTTTCGTCCTGCTCGCCCCAACTCTTCCGCAGGGCGTTGACGTTGTTCACAAGGGCAGCAGCCTTGATGCCCGACACGAGGTTCAGTGGCCATACCCCTACCTTGGAGAGGTCCAACGACTTCGCAAATTCCAGAACGCGCCGTCCCGTCTCTGGGCCGCGCTCGGAAAGAACGAGAAGCCCATGCATCCCCTTCGGCTCGGAACGCATGTCATCGGCTTGCAGGATCTGGTCACTGACCGCGTTGAAGACTTCATCAACTTCCTGTGGCGAGAGATTCGCGACGTCGGTCACGCAACCTCGTGCCGCCATTTTGCCGCCCATGAGTCTCGCGACCAAGCTTTCGAGATGCGCTGACGCGGTGATCCCGCCGAGCGATCCCCGCTTGTCCCGAGTGACAAACACGTAGGGAAGGAGATCGACGCCCGCGAGCGGAGGATCGATCGTAGCCCAGCCCTTGATCCATTCGTTCTTCGACCAGTCGGCAACTTCTGGTGCCTGGGCTTTCGGTGCGGCAGCCTTCGTTGCCGACTTCTTGCCGACGGATTCAGGCGTTGCTTCCGAACTTTGGGCCTCTACAGCAGGCTCCCCTCTGCTGTTCTTAATGCTTTGCTCGAACTGCGCAAGGGCTTCGGGCTTGCCGCCTTCCGCCGTCGCCAACTGGGCGAGTTGCTTGTAGAAGTCAGGATAGAAACGCTCCGCGAGCATGATCTTTCCAAGGACGATGAGCTTGACGTCACCACCGAAGCCGCGCTCCTCGGCGATGGCCTGGCGGAGCATCATCGAATTCAGGAATCTCTTGATCTGTCGTGGATTGCCATGCGTTCCTTCCGTCAGCAATCTCGTCAGATGCGTGCTGATCAACTGAGCTTGCCTCACCTCCGTCGGCACCGGCTCGCCTACAGCTTCCGCCACCGCCCTGGCATCCAGCCCGCGGCTTTGCCATGGTCGCTTCATATCCTCGCGAGCGACTGCCAGCAGCTTCTTGAAGCGCGGGTCCTCGGACGTGAGCGCGAGCTCGGCAAGTAGGAGCGTGATGTACACCCGTGTCTCGGCCACGCCCAGCGCGGGGACCCGAAATGGAACCTGGATCAGTTTTTCGAGGTAGTTCCTTGGGTAACTGACTGGGCCGGTGCTGGGCGGGAGATCTGGGAAATGCTCCTTCACCGCGTACTCGATCATGAGTTCGTCGGCGCCGATCACAAAGGCCGTGCGATCCACCATCAGGAAAAGGCGGATCGCCTCGAGAGTCGCGATGGCCGTCTTTGGGAGGCATCGGTCGAGGTCATCGACGATCACGACCAGTCGATCCAGCTCGGCCGCCTTGAGCAACTCCTCGAATTCCTTACGGAACTCGTGCATATGGGCAGGCAGGCGATCGGCGTCTTCCGGAGCATCCTTGACGAACTCCTTGGCATGGGCCGCCACGCCCTTCAAATCCTCGACAGAGATGTGGTCCTGGGGCTTTGCCAGAAAGGCCGTAACCGTGTCGACAACACCCCGTACCTGATCCAGGGTTGGGATACCTGTGGCGGCAGTGAATACAAGGCCACCAGCCCTGTGCGCCATCTTGAGCCAGTCCACGCGCCGTAGGACCTTCTTGGCTGCATCGGCCACCTTCGTCGAGGCTGGCCGGGCGCGACGAAGCTCTTCTACGATTGTCTCGATGACGACCGTCTTGGCATCTTCGAAACCTTCGAAAGTCCAGCCGTTGAACCACAGGCAGAGGACACGCTCCTCATCCTTGAACGCGGCCTCCGTCATCTTCAGGACGCTAGATTTTCCGGCTCCCCAGTCTCCATGGACTCCGATGGTGATCGGGGCGACTGGGGTCTCGCGAATGAAACGGACTACCGTTCTCGCGATGGCTTCGTAGTACAAGAGATCTGTCGCTGTCTCGCGGTCGTTGAGAAACATTGGCGTATCTGTTTTTGGGAAACTATGTGGTCGATAGGGAGCTTAGCCGCCCCCCGATCAAGCGAGGTAGGAAACCGGCCGGGCGCGACAGTTCTCAAGGAATGAATCACCACGTTACATTAATACACGTCGAGGTTCAACGGAATCTGAGGCAGTGAAGCACGCCACCAACTGGGCCGCGTGCAACGTCGACTATCGCGCGGCATGTTTGCTCACCCAAGGGACCTTAGTCGGTTGCGTAGCAGTCAGATTTGGTGCATCCATAGCTGTCGGCTATCGCTGCATAGCGGACCTCTGAAATAATAGGTGCATCGACAGCTTCGGGTCGGAATGATCTTACCCACGTTTGATGGACACCTTGAAAGGGCCATACTAGTTCTGAGAGAGGTGCCTTATGGAACGCAAGGAATACACACGATATAGTCGCGAGTTCAAGCTAGAGGCGGTGCGGTTGGCAGCACTGGGGGAGAGGCCCAAAGCGCAGATCGCCCGCGAGCTGGGGATTCGTGTGAATCAGTTGCGCAAGTGGCGACTGGAGTTCGAAGCAGAGGACCGGACCGGCGCGCCCAAGCGTGCTCCGGTGCAACAGGAGGACATCGCCCTGCTGCGACGTGAGAACGCTCGACTCAAGGGGGAGAATGAGCTTTTAAAAAAAGCGGCCATCTACTTCGCGCGGGGATCAACGTGAAGCATCAGTTCATTGCCACGCATGCGCATCGCTACCCGGTGCGGGCAATGTGCCGGGCATTGCAGGTTTCGTCCAGCGGCTACTATGCGGCTCGTACTCGAGCGCCCAGCATGCGCAGCGAGCGGCAGACGCTGTTGACAGCGCAGATTCGAGCCGTTCACGTGGCAAGCCGCCGTACGTACGGCGCGCCGCGCGTGCATGCCGAGCTTGGTGCGCAGGGGATTGCGTGCAGCCTGAACACCGTGGCCAAACTGATGCGGCAGGCAAAGCTCATACCGAAAGCCATCCGGTGGTTTCGGGTGACCACCGACTCTCGAAACACCAAGGCGGCCCCAAATCTGGTGGGCCGCGTCTTCCAGGTCGATGAACCAAACGCTTGCTGGTTGAGCGACATTACCTACATCCCGACGCGCGAGGGTTGGCTCTACCTGGCGGCCATCCTGGACGTGTATTCACGTGCGATAGTCGGTTGGGGTATGAGCAAGACGCTTGATTGCCAGCTCGCCATCAGCGCGCTTGAGATGGCGATCAGGCGACGGGGATCGAGTCCTACGGTCTTGCACTCAGATCAGGGATCGACGTACGCGGCGGCCGAATATTGCGCACTGCTGGGCCGGTATGCGATCCGCCAGAGTATGAGTCGCAAAGGAAACTGTTGGGACAATGCGCCGATGGAGAGCTTCTTCCACACGTTGAAGACCGAACTGGTCATGCATTGTGACTACCAGAGCCGTGACGAAGCTCGCGCCAGCCTGTTCGAATACATGGAAGTGTTTTACAACCGCCAGCGGCGCCACTCGACGAATGGGTATGAGGCGCCGCTGGCCTTCGAGGGATCAACCAACGCCCGATTCAATTCGTCCACCGTTCGTGGGTAAGATCAGAAGCCGCCCTTGGCGCACTTTCAGACAAACGGCTGCTTTGGTATCAGCGCTCCCGATATTCAAAACGCCATTCGGATCATGCTCGAACGATTTTAGGAGGCCACATGCAGAAGCCACCGCTGGCACCGTCCACAGTTCCCTGGCTGGCTCGACTATTTCAGTAGGCTCCCTTTGCGGTAAATCGCTGCACCTCAATTCAAAAGGGGATGCCATGTCCGATGATGCCCACGAATTACCCGACGCCGTCGCCCAAGAGATACTGGAGAAGTTTGCGCAAGTGCCTACGGATTTTCCAAGGACACCGGTACCCGGTGCTGTGTCAGGCCTGGTACCGAAGCTCCGCGTGGTGAAGTTTGCCGGGCGGTTCTACCAACCTTGGCCCGGCAGCTTGCTGCTAAGGCAGTTGAATCGAAAACGGGAAAACGTAGCCACCTGTCAGAACAAGCCGTTCTTGACCAGTACCTGCCGCGTTTAGTCGCGACTCGATGGGTTTCGGGGAATATTCGCTGTCTGGCAGGGACTTATTGCTGTAGCTCACAGTTCGGCACCGTCGAGCTTGAAAATCCCACGACTATTGTCTATTTTGCAAATTTACGTCGGTGCAACGCCGGCACGTAGTAACGCCACGATGAGCCAGTTGTCGCCTTGCTGACCGCCTGTCCGGTCGTGCCCCCTATTTATGAGAGGGTACGACGCGGGAGCGGGCGATGAAACAGGTCTGGCTGGGGGCGAATCGGGCGCAAGGGAGGGCATGCGGCTCAGGTCGCGCGACTCTGTCCCTATTTAAGTGGGAGGGTTTCCACCCCCATGGCGCGCAGACAGGCGACCAGAAATGCCGCGCTGAACCGCTTGCGATTGATCTTGCGGTTGATCTGGTCGGGCGACTCGTCGATTCCCAGCTCCGCGAGCAGGCGCGAAAGCTGTTTGTAGCGAATCCCGCGCCGCAGCATCTCGATTTCTATCAACTCTTTCGCGGTCTGCTCCCAAGCCTCGTAAGGCTGAGTCTGCTGGCCACCATGGCGTGGCAGTCTCTCCATCACTCTCCCTCGGCCTTCAAGAGGCTTTTGCTCATTTCCTGCCAGTATTCTCTCACGGCTATTTTCAGTCGTATACGACTGATACCCAACCGCCAGCATTACATGTTCTCAGGCAGTCATTTTTTTGAGGACCAATTGTTGGCAAAACCTTTACCTACCACCCCGCCGCTCCGGCAGATGGCCGTTGTGCTCTTGGCAACCGACCGAGCCACCCTCCAATTGCCGAGCCTCGGAGGTGCGCAATGAGAAGCGCGCCATCCTATGGCGTGCGCAGCCGCCGGACGATGGCGAACGCCGGCGTCCGGTTCACGGCCCGGACGTACGGCAAAGCCCGCATCGGCACCTATGCCGAAAAGGCCGGTGGCCACATCACCGTCGATTCCGACGCCGAACGCCTGGTGGCGCACATGCTGAGCGTCGACCCGCGCGTGCGCTCCTTCCAGCCACAACCGTTCACCGTCGACCTGGTCGGCGAACGGCTGCTGTTGACGCGCGAAGAAGTCTCCGAGGCACGCCGGATGCGGGGCGGCCGCACCGGAGAGGTGGAATACACACCCGACTTCGCCACGGTTCAGCTCGATGGCCTGCAATGCGCGTACGAAGTCAAACTCGAGGGCTACGAGGGCGACGACCGCTACTGGGCGAAAATCGAGCGCGCCCGCGAAATCATGACGGCGTACTGCTATCCGCTCTCCACGCTGGTTGTGCCAGCGGACGAACGGCACCCGGTCGTCGTCAATGCCCAACTGCTGAAGCCCGCGCTCGTGCGCGCCCAGGAATACCTGACGCCGGACATCATCGACCGCGTCCAGCGCTATTGTGAATCCGGCCCGGTGCTGCAAGGCGACCTGTGTGCCGACCTCCAGATTCCGACGGGCCTGATTCCACCCCTGCTGGCGATCGGTGTGTTGCAAGCAGACGTGGCGCATCACCGCATCTGCGCCACGCTGGAGCTGTCCGCCGCCTATGGTGACCTGGGCCACCTCTGCCTGCTTGAGGAGCTGCGGTCATGATGTCCGACCTGCGCGTCGGAGACAAATTGGCGCCATCTGGCGAGCCGGACCGCTACTTCGAGGTGCTGGACGGTCGTGTCCATGCCGGCACTATCCAAATTTTCGATGCCGAGAAGCGCGAAGCCCGGTATGTCGATGAAGCCGCCATCCGGGCCGGAATTGCGGCCGGCAGTCTGATGCTGCATCGCAAGGGGATGCCGCGCGTCGGCCTCGTCGCCCAGTACGACAACCCGGCACTGCACGCCAGGGACCGTTTTCTGCACGACGCCCTGCGGCGCATCGATGCCCTCCGGGCGCAACGGGGTCTGTCGTTTGACGCCGCGATCCCTCTGGCCCGTGAGGCCTACGTGAGCGAGAACGCAGACGGATTGGTGGTCTGCGCGTTTCCATCTCGTCCGACCCTGTTCCGGGCGCACAAGAAGCAACTGCTCGGCTTGCCGGTGCTCAAAGGCGACAAAAACAAAGGCAACGCGACGCCCAGGTATGCGAGGGACCTGGTGGAATTCGCCGAGGGGGTCATCCAGGACCGGTACTTGGTCACGGAATCCAAGTGGACGGTCCTGGACCTGACGGGATATATCAACCGGGAAGCCCGCCGTCGCGGCCTGCATGTTGCCAAGCACGCTATCAGCCGCAAATTCGTCGTCGCCACGATTCATCGCCTGAGCGTCGATGCCGAATACGACCGGATGGACCCGCTCAACCGGGTCGCCGGCAAGTCGTTCGCAAAGAGGCGTATCCGGGCGGCATTTCCTTTCGCCCGCATCGAGCAGGATGCCCTGCATCTGCCCTTCGTCGTGCGCACACCCCATGGCGTCGCTCGGACCGTCTATCTGGTGCTGGCGATTGATGTCTGCACCGGGTATCCGGTGGGATGGCATCTGGTCATTGGCGCGCCGCGCGAGATGGATTCGCTGCGGTGCCTCGAAATGTATCTGACGCCGGCCAAGGCGACCCGCTTCAAGGAGCTGGCCATCGCCCATGCACGGAATCTATATGGCACGCCTGCCCAGGTCATTTTTGATAATGGTCCGGAAACCAAGGGGGGCCGCATCGTTCGCCTTGAGTTGCTGGCGATGGACGTCAAGCATTGCAAGGCGAAGGAAGCGCAAGGCAAGCCCTTCATCGAGCGCCTGAACCGGGCGCTCAAGGAGGCGTTGCAGCGCCTGCCGGGCTGCACGCGTTTCGAAGGAAAGGATGGCAAGCGTGACCCGGAGGCGCTGGGCGACGCGCTGATGACCGTCGACGCGCTCGAGACGTGGATCGTCCGGTGGCTGTACGAGGACTGGGTCAACACGCCGCTCGAGCGTCTGCGCTGGGACGAATTATTGGTCGATGCGGTCAAGGGCAAGACGCCGCTTGCGCGTCTGAATTACCTGACCGAAGAGAGGGGACATCCGATCACCATGCCACCACCCCGTCAGCAATGGATGGCCGCGCTCTTCGAGCACAAGCGGTGCACGCTGAGCGCCAAGACCGGCATCACGCTTGAGCATGGCTTCCGTTACAAGGGCGAAGCCATGTCCTATCTGCTGACCAAGTACGGCGACCACGCGCAGCTCCACGTCGTCTACAACCCCGACGATTTCCGCCAGGCGTACGTGTACGAGGACGATGCCCTTCCGCTCGTCACGCTGACGCACGAACACGTCCGCCCGCAAACGCCGGCCTGGACGTTTGCGGAAGCCAAAGCCCGCTTCGATTCGGGCATGGAGGACTGGACGGTCCCGGACGACAAGGTGCAATTCCTGCGCGACCTGGACGCTGCGGTCACTGGACATGGCAAGGCACGGAAACCGCGCGGCAAGCGCGCAGAAAACCAGGAAACCGTACGCCGGGCCAAAGACCACTCGGCCCTCCAGCGCAGCATCGACCGGCCGCTTTTGTCGACTGGGCCGTTTGGGCCTGCCCCTTCGACCAATCCCTCATTGCCCACGGAAGACCTTCAGCCGGTTGCCATCTCGTACGACGATGCGCCGCTGATGCCCATTGTAAACAGAACCACTGGAGAAAAACTGCTGTGACCCCAGCCCAACAATTGCGCCGAGATATCGAGACCTGCGAACTGCCGCACCCCATGTTCGTGGAGCACCTCGCTACGCTCAAACGGCGCATCGATGACGCCCTCGCTGGCTTTGCACCCAAAATCGTTCGCGTCCCCGGTCCGAGCGGCGTGGGCAAATCTTCGCTCATTGCCACCCTGTCGCGCGACTACCCGGAAACCCGTATCGATGGGCGGCGCCATGTGCCCGTACTGGTGGTGGCGGTGCCCCAATCCGCAACGGCCAAGCTGCTTCCCCAAAGTGTCCTGCGCGCGTTGGGCATCGGGGTCCCTGCCCGCATGACGGCGGGAGCGTTGTTCGATTTCATGGTGACGCAGCTGCGCCTGGCCGGCACGCGGGTGATTATTTTTGACGAGATATCCCACCTCGTGGATGAAGGATCACGGGTGCCCCCGCGCGCCTCCAGCGACTGGCTCAAGGCTCTGGCCGACACACTCGACATGACGCTGATTCTGTTCGGTATTCCGCGCCTCGAACGACTTTTTTCAGCGAATGAACAACTGCGTCGCCGGGCTTATCCCGCGCGCCATTTTTTGCCGTATGACGCCAGCGATGCCAAGCAGATGGCGGCATACATTGCATGCGTCACCAATTATGCCCGCCTGTTCGCTGCGGCGGGCTATCCCATTGACGTGCGCCCCCGCGTGCTGACGCAGCAAAGCTATCTGCTCACCGGTGGCCTGATTGGGGTACTCGCCGACTTCATGCGTGAGTTGGCCAAGTTAATGGCGTACCAAACGCCGCGCGCCATCACCTACGCAGACTGCCAGAAGGCACTGGAAGACGTCAACCACGCCGGGTCACCGCACAGATTGGCCTTCCGGGATTCGGGCATCGACGACGTGGACGTCGAGCCGGCAGCCCTGAAGCAGGCCTACGTCCATGTTTTGACCAGCAACCTGGCGTCCGTCCCGGTTCGTAAAAAATCAGGAGTTAAGCAATGAGCCTCATCGTCCCCTCTGCGCCTCGGGACGATGAGTCCGGCATGGGGTACTACCGTCGACTGTCCGCCGACAATGCGCTGTTCAGCTGGCGTAACCTGACGGATACGGCGGGCGTCGAACGTAAGCGCCGCGCATTGCTGATGCGCACGGACGAGGTAGCGCGCAATCTCGGCCTGGAGCCGGCGTGGACCGAATCCGCCAGGCAGAAAGAAGACCTCTGCCGCGACTGGGGCCGACTGCATCGGGCGCAATCGGACGCGGTGTGTCCGGCGTGCCTGGCTGAATCGCCGTACCTGCGACACACGTGGGAACACACCTATGTCACCGCCTGTCCGCAGCACCGCCTGCGCCTGGTCGACCAGTGCAACGCCTGTGGCAAACACCTGTCGCCGGAGCGACTCTATATCGGATTGTGCTCGTGTGGCCATGACTTGGGCAGCCTGCCGCGGGTGCCGGCGACCCAGGCACAGCTGTGGTTGTCGACGCTCATTGCGCGCAATGGCCGGCAATCGGGCAGCATGAAACCGGTGCTGCATGGCGTCGACACCAACGTGCTGGTGAAGGTCATTCGGACGCTCTGCCTGTATGCAGGCCCGAAGCAGCCCGGGTTGTCGCGTGGCGCAGTCGTGCCAAAATCGGTCGCGGAAGCGGTCGAATTCCTCGCGCCGCTCGACGCCTTGCTGGCCGACTGGCCAACGGGTTTCCGGGCCCATGTTGCGCAACGCATTGCCGCCGGCCGCCAGGATGCCCGCACGCTGAACACATTGCTGGGGGACTGGTATATCCGCCTGCGCAAGCTGTGCCAGGGCACGACGCTCGAGCCGCTCCTGCACATCATCCTCGACGTCGCCGCCGAAAAATCCGATTGCGTACTGGGCCTGGATTCGGCCAAGGCCATGGCCGAGGAGGCGACGGGATACCTGCGGGCGCCGGATGCCGCCAAAGCCATCGGCGTGAGCGTCTCGCGTCTGCACGACTCGATTCAGGCGGGCGAATGCGCACACCGCACGCGGCGTACCGGCACGCGGGGCCAGGTGTATGAAATTCCCTGCGCCGAGGTTGAGCGCATCCAGCAGCAACGTGCCGGGTGGATTTCCGACGCCGCGGCCTGCGAGCTGGCAAAGATTCCCCCCGTCGTGCTCGAACGCATGAAAGCGGCCGGCGTTATCCGGTCAGACATCCGCTGGCGCGAAGATCTCCTGAAAGGCGGCCCGGTCGCGCACCAATCCCTGCTGGATTTATATGCGTTGGTGGACCGGTGGGCCGAACCTGCTGCGGTCGCCGATGAGGCGACACTCACTTGGGCGGAACTGACCAGCCGTCGCCTGGGGGAGAAACAGGCCATCGAGTCGCTGATGAAAGCCATCGCGAATGGCGATGTGAAAGCCGTCACGCGCGCTCGAACGCTGGGCGAAATGTCCTTCCTGAGGGCGGACGTGGCACAGTATTTTGGCACGCCATTGCTCGAGGCGGGCATGTCGATTCAGCAGCTGGCCAAAGCGACCGGCTGGAAATGGGAGTCCATCGCGCACTGGATAGACGAAGGGTTGCTGGCGTCCGAGTCGATTCAACGCCGCGGCCAGCACTGCCGCGTCGTGTTGCCGCATCAGCTGTTGGCATTCCGACAAGCCTACGTGCCTCTTGCCGACTTGGCGCGTGGCATGGGTACCAAGTCATCTGCGCTGTCGAGACTGTTGTCTGGCATCGAACTGGTCGGTGCGCGGCATCTCCGAGACGGAGCCATTCGCGGCGGGCTGATTCGCATGGCAGAGCTGGGGCGCCTGGCAGTTCTCGGAGCAAGGGCAGGGCAAGACCTGTTTGTTCCATTAGCGCAGGAGTGATGATGGTTACCCAGCTCTTCGGGTATCGCGCGGTGCCATTACTTTTGAAACTTCTCAAGTGTCGTGAAACCGCTGCTACGGGTAAAGAGAGGACGATAGTCATTTGGGCACTGCGCGGTAGCAAGCAACACTTTACCCAACCAGGCTTTTGAGAGACATGAAATGGCACAACGCTTGCAAGACATTCTCCATAAACTTTACAGGCCGCCGACTGACGGGACGCGCCAAGTTTTCGCATTGTCGCGGCCTGATGCAGAAAAGCTGCCTGTTTTGCCATCGATTGCTGTCATCTCAATCACTGCACCGGAGCGCCCACCAGCTGCCATTGGCGACTTCGCTCACGTGCTGCGCCTGAGCTTTGCCGACGTCGATTTCCTCAATCCGGACCTATCCGAGCGCGCTCGGGGAAAGCTGGCTCACGCCTTCACCGAAGAGCAGGCAGAAGCCATTCGCTCCTTCGTCGAAGCACTGCCCGATGAGATATGTTCATTGGTTATCCACTGTGAAGGAGGCTATTCGCGCTCATGCGCCATCGCCCTCGCTCTCCATCAGCTCTATGGTTACCAGGTGGAGCTCGCGCACCTCACGGAGGCTAACCGTTCAATCGTGCGCGTGCTGATGGGAGATTTTCGTAGCCACCGCAAGTCGAAGAAAATCACTCGCTAACATGCATCCATGCATCTGGCCTTGTCGTTGGGTACTCGAATGTGACTACATCCCAATACCCACCCGGTACCTCTATTGGCGCTTCTGAACACATCCCCCCAACTGATAAATGGATTCGCCATTCTCATGCTTACCCAAATGGCTCAGCCTAAAAGCAGGTGAACACCTTCACAGCCTTGCTACGGGTGGTGAGGCTGAGCCCAGCCCTCCCTGGCAGATTTGCCCGGATGCGCCTTCACTCAGCCGTCACCCCCACTGCTACGGTATGGAGCCGGCCTCGCCCGGCAGACTTTCGTTCCACGCCTCTGCCTTCGCCAGCGCGCCGATTTCTCAGAACTTCCCCCCAGAATCGGTTTCCCCGGCGTGCTGGTGGTCGGCACCTCGTCCACGCCGGCGGCAATTACCACATCACCGAAGCCCACCAATGGGATGGGGCGGTTCTTCGACCCGGCGGCATGGCGCGCGGCGGGTGGCATGCAGGTTCTTGCATCACAGTATATGTGTCGCTGGAGGGCATGCCACGCGAATCGAATAAGCTTGAAAAATTTTGCGCTCGAGATGGGCTGATTCGAATAGGCAGCGAGCCGTCAGAAGACGGGAAACCCATCCCTAATCCAGGGTGTCTGATTTATGCTTGATTGCATCAGGAAATTTGGAAAAATGTCTGAAAAATGCATGACTCCCCGAGTCTTGTCTGAATTTTGTTTGATTCGCCAAAAGTGCTAACTTTGCGGCAGATACAACAACCGGCTCGCGCCGGTAAACTGCGAGCAACAGTATTTCGAGAGACTCGTCAGTGTCTAGGACACAGGGAGCGATTCAACTTGCAACTGCACACAGTTCTCAGATGGTGACGCTAACAGGTGCACTCAAAGCGTGAAGCTTCACTTAGTGCCATGACATTAAGGACTTTTTGCTTAATACAGCGCTCGAGGTACGGTGGCTATTTTTTCGCAGCTGTCGGTCAAATTGCCCACATGTAGACACTCATGACCTGTCTTGGCACCACGAGAGAGGAAACGCCGAGGAGTGGCGGCGGCCGTACGGCCCCTTCGCTGGCGCCGGCCAAGGGTACTGGCAGTGGTGAATCCAACCAAAAAACTTCGAGAGGTGGTATTACCCACCACCGCAATGTGCGCGCTCATCAAAAGACGAGTAGAGGGGCCGATGACATGATTGACAAGGGTAAGAGGCGGGAACATAATTGACCGAAGAGTAGAATTCATGTTCAATAGGTAAAACGATCTTCCAATAAGTCGAAAATTGGTGAGAAAAGTGCTCCGGAAAGCCCGGCAGCATATGGCACGCATTGATCACTACAACAAGGCGCCGCAAGGCTCCATTCAAGGAGATATGATGTCCGATACTTCCGCAGTCTTCCTGAGCGAACAGGAAGTCATGATCCGCGATTCCGCCAGAAAGGTGGCCAACGAAGTCGTCGCAACGACCGCGGCCGCGCGCGATCAGTCGCAAGCTTGGCCACATGACGAGCTGAAATCTGTGGGTGAACTCGGCTTTATGGGTATGTTGGTGCCAGACGAGTATGGCGGGTCGGGCGCAAGCTTTGTCGAATACTGTCTGGCCATTGAAGAGTTCGCGGCGGCGGATGCTGGATTTGCGACTATCGTTCATGTCCACAACAGTCTGGGTCTGACGCTGATGTGGTCGGCTAGCGAAGAACAGAAGCGTAAATACTTGCCAAAGCTTGCCAGCGGTGAGCACATTGGCGCCTTCTTGCTTACCGAGCCTCACGCCGGATCCGACACCGCGGCATTTCGCACCTCCGCGCGACGAGATGGCACTGAATACGTCCTGAACGGCAGCAAGCAATTCATTTCGAACGGCAGCGAGGCAGGCTTGGCGATCGTGCTTGCGGTCACCGATCCAACCGCCGGCAAGCGCGGAAAAAGCTTGTTCCTAGTCGACCCGAAGCAGCCCGGATACGAGGTCGCACGTGTCGAAAGTAAATATGGTCAACACACCGCACATCTCGCGCAGATCGAATTGAAGGATTGTCGCGTCCCAGCCGGAAATCTCATTGGTGCCGAAGGCGCAGGCTATCAGCAAACGATGGCATTACTGTCGCACGGCCGTGTCGCCATTGCGGCGCAGGCCGTTGGGGTCGCTCGTGCCGCGCTGGAGGCGGCCTTGCGGTACGCCAAGGACCGGGAAGCGTATGGCGCCCCGATCATCAACTTGCAGGCGGTCAGCTTCGACTTGGCAGACATGGCGATGCATGTAGAGATTGCCCATCAGTATGTGTTGCATGCCGCACGCTTGGTCGATGCGAACGTTCCATGCGCGAAGGAAGCGTCGATGGCGAAGCTGTTCGCTAGCGAGATGGCGGAGAAGGTGTGCTCTACCGCGCTACAACTCCATGGTGGGTACGGCTACCTCAAAGATTTCCCGGTCGAACGCTATTGCCGGGACGTCCGTGTCTGCAAGATCTATGAAGGCACGAGCCATATTCAGAAGCTCATCATTGCGCGTAGTCTGGCCTAGGAATAACGCCGGGCGGATGTAATAAGGCCGGCGTATCGTGAGGAGTCCGCCATGAACACTGAAGACGAAGGTAGCACAGCTGCCAAGCCTGGCCTGACATATCCGTGCGGAGAGGTTCCAGAGGCGGGAACCGCCAGGGAAATCGCGCAGGGGGTGCAGTGGATACGCATGCCCCTGCCGTTCCAACTCGACCATATCAACATGTGGGCAATCCGTGATGGGGCCGGCTGGTCGCTGGTGGATACCGGCATCTGGTCGCCCGATACGGCGGCGGCTTGGCGCCGGTTGTTTTCCGGTGTGCTCGGGGATCCTGTGACGCGCGTCTTCGTCACCCATATGCATCCCGACCATATCGGCATGGCGGGCTGGCTGACCCGGAAGTTTGGCTGCAAGCTATGGATCAGTCGCCTGGAGTACCTGAGCTGTCGCGTGCTAGGCGCCGATACCGGTCGTGAAGCGCCGGAGGACGCCGTGCAATTCTATCGTCGGGCCGGCTGGAATGACGAAGACATCGAAAACTACCGCACGCGGTTCGGCGCCTTCGGTAAGATGATCTATGCTTTGCCCGACAGTTATCGGCGCCTGCGGGATGGCGAAGAGCTTCATATCGGCGGACGGCTCTGGCGCGTCGTGGTGGGCACGGGGCATTCGCCAGAGCATGTTTGCCTGTACTGCCCTGAGCTAAAGCAGCTGATCTCGGGCGACCAGATATTGCCCCGCATATCATCCAACGTCTCGGTATTTCCCACTGAGCCGGAAGCTAACCCACTCTCAGACTGGCTGGATTCGCTTGAAAAACTGAGGCGCGAAGTCCCGGACGACGTACTGGTGCTTCCTTCACATAATGAGCCGTTTCATGGCTTGCATCATCGGATCGACTCTCTTTTGCAGAGCCAGCAGCGCGCGCTCGAGCGGCTGCGGAAAGCTCTGTGCGAACCGCGGCGTGTGATCGACGTATACGGGGCACTGTTCGCCCGGGCCATCACCTCGGACCACCATTTGATGAGCATGGCGACGGGAGAAAGTTTGGCCCATCTCAACTATCTCGTAGCTCGAGGTGAAGCTTCGGTGCGAATCGGAGACGACGGCTGCGCCTGGTATCAGATGGCCGCCGCCTAACAGCGATTCGCTAAGTACCGCTCTTGCGATCTACCACTAGTACGGTTTCCGCCGCCAGGGCATCGGCCGCTAGCCATTCGAAGTGATCGGGCTTGAGCCGGGACAGGGTCTGGAATTCCTGGGCCACCGTCTGCGCCAACGAATCCTGTCGTGCCGAGGGTTCGACCGCCAGGCGTAGTGTGACTTCCTCGCGGTTACCGGGGCAGGTGATCACCGCCTGAGCGGCGCGCACTCCAGGAATGCGGATGGCCAACTCCTCCAGTTGCCGAGGATAAATGAAAATTTCCCTGGCCTTGACCGCCTGCCCGACCCGGCCCTGTATTTGGCCGATCCTGCTAACACATCCGTCATCACCGATTTCGAGGGCGCAAGCGACGTCGCCGGTGCCGAAGCGAATCAGCGGCCAACCGGGCGAAAGCGTGGTAACGACGATTTGGCCCGGCGTGCCCGCAGCGACTGGCAAGCCGGTGACTGGGTCGCAAATCTGCACCAGACGGTCTTCGTGGATTGCATAACCTTCTTGGCCCTTCTGTTCGTAGCCAATCAATCCAAAATCGCCGGTGGCGTAGGTGGAGAAGGTTCGAATGCCATAGCGCTCCTCGAGGCGGCGGCGCTTGCCCATCCAATCTCCCATCTCGCCGCCCAGTAGAGCAGAGCGCACTTTCCAAGCTCGCGGCAGCTCGTGACCGAGGCCCTCCAGTGTCTCGACCAAGGTCATGAAAAAAGCGGTGGAAGCGCAGATGCAGGTGACACCCAAGTCGAGCACAATCTTTGCCTGCAATTCGGCGCCGCCGGTCCCGGCAGGAATGACGGTGGCGCCGCAGGCGACAATGCCCTGGTCAAGCAGAAGGCCGGCGGGAACGAGGTGATAGGACCAGGTGTTCAGAACGCGGTCGCCCGGCCCTACACCGGCAGCCTGAAACACCCGTGCAAAACCATGTCCATCCCGGTCGGAGCGCAGGTGCGGTTCGTTCAGGGGGCCGGGCGAGACAAAGATGTGCGCGATATCCTCTTCCCGAGCGGCGAGGAACCCGCCGAACGGCGGATGTGATTGCTGAAGCGCTAGCAGTTCGTCCTTGCTGGTGACCGGCAGACGTGTCATATCCTGGGCGGTGCGCAGGTGGGCTGGCGTCATCCCGGCTCTTTCATAGATTGCCCGTATGGCCGGCGCCATCTGCCAAGCGGTTTCCTGCGTGGCACGCAGGCGGGCGAAGCGGTCGAGGGGTGTCATGGTCTCTCTCCTCACAAACAGGCGTTCCTAGCGACCGGTGAACACCGGCGCTCTTTTCTCGTTGAATGCGGCCAGGCCTTCCTTCATGTCCGCGCTATGGGCATGCACCTCGGAAGCCAGCAGTTCTAGCCGCAAGGCCGATTCGATCGGCTGGGCCAGTCCATCATCAACCAGTGCCTTCATTCGGCGCAAGCCAAGAGGGCTCTTCCGGGCTAACGTGGCGACCAGCTCGCCGGTAGCGGAAAGCAGCTCCGCATCTTCCACCACCTTGTTCACCAGGCCGGCGGCCAGCAATTCCTCGGCCGGCAGGAATTCTCCCGTATAGAGCAGATACTTCGCACGACTCGGTCCTATCTTTCGCGGCAGTCGTACCGATCCGCCGCCGCCCGGAAGCAAGCCGTAGTTGGCGTGCGCGTCGCCCAGCTTGGCCGAGCGGGCCGCGATGACCAAATCACAGCACAGTACCAGCTCGAGGCCGCCGGCTAGCGCCAAGCCGTTGATTGCGGCAATGACCGGCATCGGAAAGCTCTCCACGCGGTTCATGAGGGCCAGTACCTCGCTCAGGAAGTGCCGTGTTCCATTGTCGGTGTCGCCGACCTGGCTTTGCACGTACTTCAAATCGGCGCCGGCGCAAAAAGCGCGTCCATTGCCGGTCAGTACCACGGCACGTACGCCGTCAGTGTTCTGCGCCTGATCCAAGGCTCGGGAAATTCCGGCCAGCACCCGTGGCGTCAATGAGTTCATTGCTTCAGGACGGTTTAGGGTGATCCACATGGCGCCGTCGCGCACCTCGGAAATGATCTCTTCCTCATTCATGGGCTGTCTCCTCTGGTTTGGATTGAGTGTCTTATCTTGAACTATTTTCTTCCAGTTGGAAAGTCAAATAATTATGTGGTAATTTATCTTACCAGTCGGTAGAATCAAAACTCGAATTCTCTACCGTGCTGTGGAGTTCACAAGTTCGGATCGGTGGCTTTTTTGTTTCGCATGAGAGGAAAGCAATGATTCTCCCGCTTGAAGGCATACGTATTCTTACCCTGGCCGAACAGTATCCCGGGCCGTTCGCCACTCTGGTGGCTGCCGATCTCGGCGCCGAGGTAATCATCGTTGAACGAAGCTCCGGAGACCCGGCGCGCCAATATCCTGGCTTTCACGCGTCACTGAACCGGAACAAGAAGTCGGTGGTGCTGGATCTGAAGACGGAGCAGGGCAAGGAAAGTCTGCGTAGTCTGATACGTGACGCCGACGTCCTGATGGAGGGATATCGGCCCGGGACTATGGCTCGCCTCGGATTCGATTACGCCGCCGCAGCCACAATCAATCCACGCATTGTCTATCTGTCGATCTCGGGATTCGGGCAAACCGGCCCTTACCGCGATCGGCCGGCACACGACTTGTCATATCAGGCGCTGGCCGGCCTCCTGTCTCGCCAGGCGAAAACCGGCCGAATCGAAGCACCGCCGGACCTTGCAATCGGCGACCTGTCATCCGCAATGTTCGCATTGACCGGCATGCTGTCGGCCCTGCTGCGCCGCGAGCGCACCGGCCAGGGTGCATATATTGACGTTTCCATGACGGACTGCTTGGTTTCATTGATGACCACCATGCTGGCGCCGCGCATGAACGGCATGAATGAGGGTTTCGTCAACGATGAGCCAGGTTACGGCACGTTCGAATGCGCGGATGGAAAGTTACTGACGCTGTCAATCGCGCATGAGGACTGGTTCTGGCAACCGCTGTGCCCGCTGTTGGGTATGGACGACGTGGCCGCGTTGCGGCATCCAGAGCGCGTCGCCGAGCAGACCGTATTGCGAGCGCGAATCACAGCCGCTTTGAAGCACCGATCGCGAGAAGAATGGGGCGCCGAGCTAGACCGGGCCGGCATTCCGTGGGGGGCGGTCAATTCCCTGGAGGAAGTGGTCGCCGACGAGCATTTCCGGCATCGCGGCATGTTCAGGCAAGTGGCGCGTAACGACGGCGGTTCTTCTTGGCACGTGGCACAGCCGTTGGTATTCGGAGGCTTCCACCCGGGGCCGCTGACCGACGTTTCTCCCTTGGGCGCGGACACGGATGCCGTGCTGGCCAATCACAAAAGATAACTCATAAGTTAATACTAATTACCCGTTAGGTATGTTATTTACTCTGCGGTAAAAAATGTGTATGGTGTCTGCAAGGCCGTTGTGCAGACAAAGAAAACAATCTGGATGATGGAGGAGTGACACATGGAACAGATTTATGTGGTGGGCGTTGGCATGACGCCGTTTGGACGCCACCTGGATGTCAGCATGAAGGCCCTGACCCGACAGGCGGTCGAAGCGGCGTTGGCCGATGCGGGACTTGGCAAGGAGGCGCTGGAAGCGGCTTTTTTCGCCAATGCGTCGCAGGGCCACATGGAAGGCCAACACATGATTCGCGGTCAGGTGGCACTGCGCGCGATGGGGTTGGGTGGCATCCCGGTTGTCAACGTAGAGAATGCTTGCGCCAGCGGAAGCAGCGCTTTCACTCTTGCGGTTAACCACCTGCGCGCCGGAGCCGCCGATGTGGCGCTGGCAGTCGGCACTGAAAAGATGTACTCAGCGGACCGCGACCGCATGTTCTCGGTGTTTGACAGCGCCTGGGACGTGCACGAGGCCGAGCAGATCCGCGAGCGCTTGCTGCAACTTGGTGCGGGTGTCGCGGTCCCAGAGGGGAGCGTCTCGTCCAAGCCGTACAGCGTTTTCATGGATGTGTATGCTGCGTTCTCCCGCGCGCACATGAAGCGCTTTGGCACAACGCAAAGACAGCTTGCCGCGGTGTCAGCTAAGAATCACGCTCACTCCGTTCACAACCCTCTCTCGCAATATCGCAATTCATATACGACCGACGAGGTTCTGGCGGCCCCTCCAATTACCTATCCGCTGACCTTGCCGATGTGCTCGCCGATTTCCGACGGATCTGCCGCCGCCGTCGTTTGCACCGCAGCGGGCCTCAAGCGCTGGAATATCGACCCGTCGCGCGCGATCCGTGTACTGGCCTCGATCGTCCATACCGGGTCAGACCGTGACGATGCCGAATACCGCAATCACTGCACCGCCCTGGCTGCGCGCCGCGCATACGAGCTGGCCGGCGTGGGGCCGCGCGACATCTCGGTGGCCGAAGTTCATGACGCCACCGCGATGGGAGAAATCATTCAGATCGAGAATCTCGGTTTCTGCGAGTTCGGTGAAGGCGGCCCATTTTCGGAGCGCGGTGAAACCAGCATTGGCGGTCGGATTCCGGTCAATCCCTCCGGCGGCCTGGAGTCCAAGGGACACCCTGTAGGCGCCACCGGTATCGCCCAGGTGCATGAGTTGGTGACCCAGTTACGCAACGAGGCCGGCGTCCGGCAGGTGGCCGGCGCGCGACTGGCGCTGGCTGAAAACGGTGGTGGGCTTCAGGGCATCGAAGAGGCGGTCGCCTGCGTCACCATCCTGGGTCGCTAAAACATCAATCGCAAGCTGCAAGTTGGCGCAGACCGGCGACGCAGCTTGGACGAGGAGACGAAAATTGCGTTTAGCAGATTATTTCGACGCGGCCGCGGCGAACTTTCCGCGCCATGAAGCCTTCGTGGATGGGCGAACACGCCTAGTCTACAAAGAGGCACAGGCAATGGTGCACGCCACGGCGCACGCTCTGACCCGTGAGCCGGGGCTACGCGACGGTGCTCATATCGCGATCTATGCGCCCAACGATTACCGCATAAGTTTGCTACAGACTGCGGTCAACCGGGCGGACATGGTATGGGTCGCATTGCATACGCGAAATTCACCCGCCACCAATCTGGCGATGCTGGGATACGCCGACTGCGACCTGATTTTTTTCCATAGCAGCTTCGAGCATCTTGTGCCGTCCTGGAAGGCTGACCTGTCGCAAGTGCAGCGCTTCATCTGCATCGATCGGCCGTCCGAGCACGGGGAGTTCCTGGACACCTGGATTGCCGCACATCGCGAGCCGTACGTCGCTATGCCGGAAGACCCCCAGCGAGCGACGGTACTACAGCCGACCGGTGGCACGACTGGCCCGTCAAAGGGTGCGCTACATTCCCACCGCTCGCTGGAAATGACCCTGATTTCCATCTTCGATATGCTGAAGATTGACTCGGGCTCTCGTATTCTGGCCGTCGCGCCTCTGACGCATGCCGCCGCCATGATCACCTTGGCCGGCGCCGCCCGCGGCGCTTGCACGGTGGTGCTGCCCGGCTTCGACGCGCAAGCGGTTCTGGCCACGATCGAGCGCGAGCGCATCACCCATCTATTCATGCCGCCTACCGTCGTGTACGCCCTGCTCGCGACGCCGCAAGTCGCGATGACGGACCTAAGCCCGCTACGTTGCCTGGCAGTCGGCGCCGCCCCGATTGCGCCGGAAAAGCTGAAGGAAGCGGTGCGGGTGTTCGGGCCAGTGATTTATGAGGTGTACGGCCAGAGTGAATGTCTGTTTCCGGTAGTGGCCAAGCAGCCGGAGGACTACATCCGTGCAGACGGCAGCTTCGATGAGGAGGCGCTACGCTCAGCCGGGCGCGCCGTTCCCTATGCCCGCGTCGAAATCATGGACGACGACGGCAAGCTGCTCGCTCCCGGCGAAAAGGGCGAGATTGTGGTGCGATCTTCGATGGTGATGAAGGGCTATTACAAGAAGCCGGAGGAAACGGCAGAAGTGTCTGGATTCGGCTGGCATCACACCACTGACGTCGGCATCAAGGATGCGCGCGGGCTAATCACCATTGTCGACCGCAAGAAAGACATGATCGTCAGTGGAGGGTTCAACGTCTTTCCGAGCGAGATCGAAGCGGTGATCAACACTCATCCTGCTGTTTTGGACTGCGCCGTTGTCGGCGTGCCCGACGAGAAATGGGGTGAGGCGGTGAAGGCGGTAATCCAGCTGAAACCTGGCCATCAGGCTAGCGGCGATGAACTCATTTCTCTCTGCAAGCGCGAGCTCGGCAGCGTCAAAACACCGAAAAGCATTGAATTCTGGGACGAACTGCCACGCAGCGCTGTCGGCAAAGTGCTCAAGCGCGACATACGGGAAAAGTACTGGCAGGGCCAGTGGCGCTCAGTGTAACTGATCGAGCGCCACTTCAATAGGAAAGGCGCGCCCGACCCGAGAGGCCGTTTCATAGACATTTACTTCAGACAACAAGGAAATTAGTACATGAACGTCAACAACAAAGTCGCCGTCGTCACGGGAGCCGCTTCTGGCCTAGGATTGGCCACCTGCAAGGCCTTGGCCGCAGCGGGCGCCAGGGTGGTGGGCTTCGACCTGGATGCCGAGACTGTGCAGGCCGCGCTGGCTCCGGATATCAGAGGACTGGCGGTCGATGTCGCCAACGAGGCCGATATAAAGACTGGTATCGACACCGTTCTGGAGCTGCACGGCGCCATCCATATCGTGGTCAATTGCGCCGGCATCCTCGGCCCTTGCAAGACATTGTCGAAAGGCCAGATGTTCCCGACCGAATTGTGGGAACGCGTTATCGCTGTGAACCTGAGCGGCACCTTCAACATGATCCGCCATGCGGCGCTTGCCATGTCGCGCAACGAACCGGATGAGAGCGGCGACCGCGGGGTCATCGTCAACACCGCGTCCGGCGCCGCCTGGCAGGGCCAAATGGGGCAGGCTGCATACAGCGCCAGCAAGGCCGGCGTCATTGGCATGACCCTGCCTATCGCACGCGACCTGGCCGAGCATGGCATCCGCATGGTGGCGATCGCGCCAGGCCTATTCGATACCGGCATGGCGGCGGGCATGCCGCCTAAGGTGGCGGACAAGCTCATCAATAACATGGTGCTGTATCCGGCGCGCATGGGGCAGCCGGAGGAGTTCGCCGGCCTGGTGCGCCATGTCGTGGAAAACTCTTATATCAACGCCACTACCATCAGCATCGACGGCGGCGGTCGCGTCGGCACCCGTTAGCGGGGTCGCCACGCCGGAGGCGCTGGGAGGAGCGCCGGCAGAGAAGGAACTGCGGCACGTGGGCTACGCGCCGGCGCTGCGAATAAAACGACAGGAGACGAGATGAGACAAGGTATCAACGCAGCGGGGGCGGCATGAGCGCGCCCCGGGCCGCGACGCAAGGTGCGCCCGTGGTGCTGGCCGCGGAGGGAATCCGCATGGCATTCGGTGGCATCGTTGCGCTCGACAATGTGTCGGTCGAAGTCCGCGCCGACGAGCTGTTCGCCATCATCGGCCCAAATGGTGCCGGCAAGACTTCCCTGATGAATTGCCTGAGCGGATTCTATCGCCCGCAGCAGGGGCGGATCCTGCTCAACCAGCAGGACATCAAAGGCAAGCCAGTCCACGAGATCGCGCGATCAGGGCTGGCCCGGACGTTCCAGGGTACACACATTTTTTCCGGCATGAGCGTGGTGGACAACATCATGGTGGGCCGCCACATCCACATGCGCGCCACATTGCCCGAAGCGTTTTTCTATTTCAACCGCACCCAGCGCGAAGAGTTCGCGCATCGCGAAATCGTCGAAGAAATCATCGAGCTGCTGGAAATTCAGTCGATCCGGCACCAGCCGGTTGGAAGCCTGGGTTACGGCTTGCGCAAGCGGGTCGATCTTGGTCGCGCCCTGGCGCAGGAACCGAAGATCTTGCTGATGGACGAGCCGATGGCGGGCATGAACTCGGAAGAGAAGGAGGACCTCGCCCGCTTCATCCTCGATGTGCGGGAGGCAAAGCGCATTCCAGTCGTGCTGGTCGAACACGACATGGGTGTCGTCATGGATCTGGCCGATCGCATCGCGGTGCTCGATTTCGGCCGCAAGATCGCGGATGGTACGCCCGCCGAGATCCAGGTCGATCCGGCGGTCTTGAAGGCCTATCTTGGCGACGGAGGAAAATGATGTTACCCATGTCAACGCTTCCGCAACTGCTCCAGCAGCATGCGGACCGGACGCCGGAGCGCCTGTCGCAGCGTCACAAATATCGCGGTATCTGGCGTGAGTTCAGCTTCGCCAAGGTCCAGGAAAACGTGCGCGAGCTGGCACTCGGCCTGCATCGACTCGGTATGCAGCGCGGTGAAACGATTGCCATCATCGGTGAAAACGAACCCGAGCACTTCTGGGCTGAATTCGCGGCTCAGGCACTGGGTTGCAAGGTCGTCTCACTTTACCCCGACCTGACAGCGGAGGAGGTTGCCTACGTTCTGGAAGACAGCGAAACGGTGTACCTATTCGCCCAGGACCAGGAGCAGGTCGACAAGGGCTTGGCTATCAGGGACCGTCTACCGCTCCTGCGAGGGATCGCCTATTGGGACGATACCGGCATGTGGTCCTATCGCGAGGATGTGCTGCGCACGGTGGCCGGATTGCAGGAGGAGGGCCGGCGCCTGCATCGCGAACAGCCTGAGCTGTACCGTGCCTTTTTGCAAGAGGGCAAGCCCGACGACATCGCGGTGCTTTCGTACACTTCAGGGACAACCGGCAAGCCCAAGGGCGTGATCCTGAGCCACAAGTACCTGATCGACAATGCGCAGCGCGTCATCGACGCCACCGGCGCCAAGCCGGGCATGGAATATCTCACTTATATCGCTCCAGCCTGGGCGACCGAGCAGATCATCGGCATCACGCTCGGCGTAGGCCTGCCCTTCGTGGTGAATTTTCCGGAGGGGCCGGAACAGGTGCTGAGCAATATCCGCGAACTGGCAGTGGAAGCGATGGTGTTCGCGCCGCGCCAGTGGGAAAGCCTGGCATCGACCATGCAGGCGCGCATGCTTGATGCCGGCAAGATCAGCCGCCGCGTCTACGAGTGGGGCCTAAGCGTGGGCCACGAAGTCAATGTCGCACGCCTGGAGGGGCGGCCGATCAGCACGCGAGCGCGGCTGGCATTCCCGCTGGCCGAGGCGCTAGTGCTGCGGCCGTTGCGCGATCAACTGGGTCTGACCCGCCTCCGGATTGCCGGCTGCGGTGGTTCGACCATGGCGCCGGACGTGTTTCGCATGTTCCATGCGATCGGCGTGCCTTTGCGTAACATCTACGGATCAACAGAAACCGGCCTGCTGACCATGCATCAGGGCGACTGCTACGACCTGGAAACGGTTGGGCACTGGCTGCGCGCTCATCCCGATGCCGATGCGCCGCTGGAATGGCAACTGACGAAGGAAGGCGAGTTGCAGCTCCGAGGTGGCACGCACTTCCGCGGGTACTACCGGCGTCCCGACGCCTCCGCCGAAAAGATCGTCGACGGCTGGTTCTGCACCGGCGACGCGGTCACGCGCAGCGGACGCGACGAATTGGTGTTCTTGGAGCGCATGAGCGATCTACGGCGCTTGGCGTCGGGGGAAAGCTTTCCACCGCAATTCGTCGAAACGCGGCTACGCTTCAGTCCGTTCATCAAGGACATCATGACGGTCGGCGACGCCACGCGCGAGTTCGTGGTGGCACTGATCAATATCGACATGAACGTGGTGTCGCGCTGGGCCGAGGAAAAGAATCTCAGCTTTTCCACCTTCACTGACTTGTCACAAAAGCCCGAAGTGGCGGACTTGCTGCGCACCGAGATACAGCGTGTCAATTCCTTCCTGCCGGCCCATGCGCGGGTTCGCCGTTTCGCCAATTTCCCCAAGGAGCTAGACCCGGACGAGGGGGAGTTGACGCGTACGCGCAAACTGCGGCGCGAATTCCTGGAGCAGCGTTACGCCGCCGTGATTGACGGTTTGTACGCCGGGGCCGATGCGGTCGATATCAAGATCCCCGTCACTTATCAGGACGGGCGCCAAGGCAGCCTGGCCGCCCAGGTAGCCATTCACGACAGCGAGACACCCGCGCAGCGGCACGGGAAAGCTGTCGTTCAGCGGAGGGTAGCATGATTGAGTTTCTGAATTACCTGATCAACGGCGCACTGATCGGCTTGCTGTATGCGCTGATCGCCATGGGTTTCGTGGTGATTTACCGCGCTTCCAAAGTGTTCAATTTTGCCCAGGGCGAGCTGGTCGTGTTCGGTGGCTTCCTGGTCTGGTGGATGGTCATGGAGCTCGGCCTGCCGATGTGGACCGGCCTGCCCTTGGCATTTGCGGCCGCCGCCGCATTCGGCCTTCTGATCGAGCGTCTGTTTTTCTCGCGCTTAGTCGGGGAATCGGTCTTCTCGATGGTGATGGTAACCATTGGCCTGCTGATCCTGATCCGCGGCGTCATCCTGGTTGCCTTTGGTCCCCAGGTGCGGCCGTTCCCCATCGTGTTTCCCCTGGCGCCAATCATGGTCGGCGACCTGCTGATTCCGCGCTCATTGTTCTATGGGGGACTTCTGACCATCGTCATCGGTTTCAGCCTGTCCTGGTTCTTCAACAAGACACGGGCCGGCCTGCGCATGACCGCAGTGGCGGAAGACCACCAGGTCGCGATGTCGATGGGAATCTCGGTGCGGCGCTCGGTGGCATTCGCCTGGGCCCTGGGTTCAGTGCTCTCGACCTTGGGTGCGATCGTTTACTTGAGCGGGAAATCGCTCAACCTGCTGACCTCGGAAATCGGCATGGCCGCTTTGCCGGTCGCACTCTTGGCCGGCCTCGAATCGATCGGCGGTCTGTTGCTGGCGGGGCTGCTGGTCGGCATCGTCCAAGGGCTGGCCATGGCCTACCTCGATCCCTTGGTGGGCGGTGCGGTCGGTTCCGTGCTGCCGTTCGTCATCATGCTTTTAGTGCTGCTGATCAGGCCAACCGGCATGTTCGGCTGGAAGACTATCGAGAGGGTATAAATCATGGATCCAGCAGGCGTATTCGCAACCAGCTTTGCCGGGGATCAGGCGCTGATCCGCACTTCCAAGCAGCGCTGGACCCTGGTTTTGTTCGCGCTGTTCATGATGGCCATGCCGCTGCTGTTCGAGCCGCGCATCGTCGCCATCGTGACCACCATGCTCATCACCGTGGTGGTGGTGCTCGGCCTCCAGATTAACACCGGCCTGGCGGGACAGATCAACCTCGGGCAAGCCGCGTTCATGGGCGTCGGCGCCTACACCACAGCAATCCTGGCCAGCAAGGCCGGATGGCCGATCTGGGCAGCGTTGCCGGTGGGCGGCGTGGCGGCGGCCGTATTCGGCTTTATCTTCGGCATGTCGGCGGTCCGCATCAAGGGCTTCTACCTGGCCCTGACAACGATCGCGGCTCAGATTCTGTTCCATTTCCTGGTGCTCAACCTGCCCGCTTCCTGGCTCGGTGGTTCGGCCGGCATCACAGTACAGCCGGCGGAGATTCTGGGGTTCCGTTTCGATTCGGACCGCTCGATCTACTACCTCTGCTTAGCGGTGGCGGCGCTTATGCTGTTCGGGGCCTACAGCGTGGCGCGAAGCCGGCACGGACGCGCCTTTCTGGCGGTACGCGACGACGATGTCGCTTCCGGGATGATGGGCATCAACGTGGTGCGAACCAAGGCCGTGGCATTTCTGCTGGGCGCCTTTTATGCCGGCATTGGCGGTGGCTTATGGGCGTATTACGTGCGCTTCGTCGCGGTCGATCAATTCACGCTGTTTCACTCAATCTGGCTAATCGCCATGATCATCGTCGGCGGCGTCGGCTCAATCACCGGCGCCCTGATTGGTGTGCTGGTGATCAAGCTGTCGCAGGAAATCATCAGTTCGGCCGGTTCCACCATCGTGGAGCTTGTGCCGTTCCTGGGTGGTGACATCGTATTCGCCGCCATGAACATCTTCCTGGGGGCGATGATCGCCGGCTTCTTGATTTTCGAGCCGCGCGGCCTGATGCACAGATGGCAAACCATCAAGCGCTCCTACCGCTTGTGGCCATTTCCCTATTGAAGAAAATGGGAGCGGCAAGATACGCCGTCTCCCTTGTCGGTGCGTTTGTTCAATAACTATCAAGGAGATGAAAAATGGGTGCTTTCAATAAAAAATTTAACAAACGTCCGGTCCAGTCGCGTGCTTGGATGTTCGCCGCGGCTGGAGGGTTAAGCATGTTGTTTGCCGCCGCCGGAGCGCAGGCCCAGACCACCTACAACCTCGCCGGGCTGGCCGATTTCACCGGCCCCTACGCCGACATCATGAAGGACGTCACTGGCTGTCGCCGCGGGGTCGTCGACTGGTGGAACTCCGAGGTCGGGAAGGAACTGGGCGTGGCGCTGAAGATTAAGGATTACGACACCCGCTACGACGTGGCGCAGGTGGCGAGCCTGTGGCCAGGGGCCAAATCGGAATTGAATCCGATCCTGGTGTTCGGCATCGGCGGACCGGATGCCGCGGCGTTGCAGGAGCGCCTGCCTAATGACAAGGTGCCGATGATCATGGCCACCGCCGGCTACGGCTACGGCTGGAAGCCAAATCCCTGGGTTTTTAATGCGCGTCCCACCTATCCGCACGAAGCGACAGCCTTCATGGAGTGGTTCCGCAAGAAACGCGGCGGCGACGGTGCCCTGAAGCTGGGCATCATCTCCTCGGAAGCTTCGCCCGCCTACGTGGATATCCATAAGGGCATGGAGAAGTACGCCAAGGAAAACCCGAAGCTGTTGGAAGTGGTTGAAACCATCTACACCGAAGTGCAGCCGACGGACTTGACACCCCAGGTGGCACGCCTGGTGCGCAAAGGCGTGGAAGTCATCCAGATCCAGACCAACACGGCGGCGGTGGTAGCGACCCGGCGCGCACTGCAAAGCCTGGGCAAGACCAACATCCCCATCATGATGAGTGCCCATAACAGCCTGCTGGCGTCCGGCAAGGCCATCGGCGGTCTCGCGCAAATGGAAGGCAATTACGAAGCCTACGGCATGGCGATCCCGACCGAGGACAAGACCACGGCGCGCGGCTTTTATGAAAAGCTGCGCGACAAGTACAAGGTCACCGCCGGCTACAACGTTCCCTGCCTGATGGGCCTGAACCAGGCGATCGTGGCGGTGCGCACGATCGAAAACGCGGCAAAGGCGGTGGGTCCGACCAAGCTGACCGGCGAAGTCGTGCGCAAGACGCTGGTAACGACCCCGATCACAGCCGAGCAAAGCTTCGGCGTACTGCCGACGTTGACCTATTCCGAAGACGCGCCGTTTCCAACGCGCGGCCTGACGGTGAACATCGGCACGGTGCAAGGCGGCAAGTACACGATCGTGGACCAAAACGTGGCCGTTCCTGTCCTGAACAAATGGTAAGACCTGCGTGACGCGCCCCGCTCCTTGCGGGGCGCGTGAACTGCTTGGGAGAGACACTTGCTTGAATTGAATAACGTGGAAGCGCTGTACAGCGACGTCATCCTCGCCGTGAAAGGAATTTCGGCTAAGGTTCCGAAAGGGAAATGCGTAACCTTGCTAGGCGCCAACGGGGCTGGTAAAAGCACGACCCTGAAGGCCATTTCGAACCTGATCAGTTGCGAGGACGGCCGGGTTTCAGGTGGCGGCATTTCCTTCGATGGTGCGCCGCTGACCAATCAGGAGCCGGCGCACATCGTCCGGCACGGCATCGTGCATGTGGCCGAAGGTCGGCAGGTGCTGCGACACATGACGGTCGAGCAGAACCTTATCGTCGGCGGTCACATGGTGGGCGGCGCCGAGGCGCGCCGGCGCCTGGACCAGGTGTACCAGCGCATCGGCCGCCTCGCAGCTTTGCGCGGGCGTACCGCGGGCTATCTGTCGGGCGGCGAACAGCAGTTGCTGGTGATTGGCCGCGCCATGATGGCTGACCCCAAGCTGATGATGATTGACGAGCCTTCGCTAGGCCTGGCGCCGCTGATGATCGAAGAAGTGTATGCCTTGCTGGCGCAATTGAAGGCGAGCGGCCTCACGCTATTGATCGTGGAACAGAACACGCGCGTTGCGCTCGACTTGGCGGATTACGGCTACGTTATGGAAAACGGCCGCATCGTGCTTGAAGGCGCCGCCGCCTACCTAAAGGCGAACGAGGATGTGCGCGAGTTCTACCTCGGCCTCACCATGGATGGCGAACGCAAGAGTTATCGTGACATGAAGCATTACCGTCGTCGCAAGCGCTGGCTCGGCTGAGCTGGGAAACCATGGAGGAGGAAAGCATGACTGATTCGCAGGAGGAACTGGTTACCCGCTCGGACCGTGGCGCGGTGAGCTTTCTAGCCCTGAACCGGCCGCAGCGCGGCAACAGCCTGTCGGTGGCGATGATCGATGCACTGCACCGGCGCCTGCTCGAGCTGCGCTCAGAAACCGGCATCGGCGTGATCGTTCTGAGCGGTGTCGGGCAAAGAATTTTTTGCGCCGGGCACGACCTGACCGAGTTCAACGATGAAACGGACCCTGAATTCTTCAAGGCCGTTTCTGTGCGCTGCTCGGCCATGATGCAAGCGATGCGCGAGCAGCCGCAAATCGTAATCGCGCGCGTGGAAGGCGTCGCCACGGCCGCGGGCTGCCAACTGGTAGCCAGTGCCGACTTGGCGATCGCCGCCAGCGACGCCCGATTTGGCACGCCGGGCGTAAACATCGGCCTGTGGTGCCTGACACCGATGGTGGCGCTCGGGCGTGGCCTCCTGCCCAAGCACGCCATGCAAATGCTCGCCACCGGCCGTCTGCATGATGCCGAGTTTGCCTTGCGCGCTGGCCTGGTTAACCAGGTGGTGCCAGCAGCCGAGCTGGATGCAGCGGTTGCGGCACTGGCAAACGAGATTGGCAGCAAGTCCACATATACGCTGGCGCTCGGCAAGCAGGCGTTTTATCGGCAGTTGCCGATGCCGCTGGCGGATGCCTATGAGTACTGCGGTGAAGTGGTGGCACGCAACATGGCGCATGCCGACGCCAAGGAAGGCATCCGCGCCTTCGTGGAAAAGCGCGCTCCGCAGTGGATCGGCCGGCAGCCCTGAATCATCCCGAGGCGCTCGCCGCGGTAGCCGGCGCCCCTTCAATCATGGAAAAATATGATGGAAAACCTGTTTAGCCTGCACGGCAAAACGGCTCTCATCACCGGAGCCTCGAGCGGGATCGGCCAGCATGTCGCTGGCGTTTTTGCGCGTGCCGGCGCCACGGTGGTTTTGGCTGCGCGGCGCATGGATCGCATCGAGGCGGCAGTCGCCGCCTTGCGTGAGCAAGGCCACGCCGCCCATGGGGTTTATCTCGATGTCACCCGGACAGAGACGATCGCGGCGGCCTTTGATCGTGCGGAGCAGCAGTGCGGAGCCCCCATCGATATCCTCTACAACAACTCGGGTGTCATCCACGTCAGCCCCTTCGTCGAGCAAAAGGAAGAGGAAATAGCGCGCATCTTCGATACCAACTTAAAGGGCGCCATGCTGGTCGCACAAGAGGCAGCACGTCGCATGCTGCCGCAGCGCGCGGGAGCAATCGTCAACATCGCCTCGGTGGCCGGCATGCGCGCTGGCGGCTGGCTCGCGAGCTATGCAGCGTCGAAGGCGGCGTTGATCCACTTGACTAAGGTGATGGCGCTCGAACTGGCGGCGAAGGGGATTCGTGTCAACGCGATTTGCCCCGGCACGATCGAGAGTGACATGCACGATGCCTTGAGCGATTTCCAAGAGGGTTTGCTCAAGCGCACACCACTGCGGCGCTTCGGCAGGCAGGACGACCTGGACGGCGTGTCTTTGTTGCTGGCGTCCGATGCAGGCCGCTACATTGTAGGTGCGGCGATACCGGTGGACGGTGGGCAGGCGCTGGCCTGGATGTGAAAAAGGGCGGGGGTGCGACTACTCAGACGGCGGATTGGTTGAACTCCTTGATCAGCGTCCTCACAATCTCGGCGGCCGGCTCGACGGTGCGCACCGTGCCCACTCCATGGCCGGCGCTCCAGATATCGCGCCAGCGCTTGCCTTCGCTTTCCTGACCAGGGATGCGAAAAATTTGGTCGTTGTCGTGCTCTGGATACAGGCCGTAGCGTTCCAAGCTGCTACGCAGGAAATTACCAGGCATGCCGGTCACCGCCGTGGTCAGGACGATGTCGTCCGCACTGCTAGCTGCCAACGTGCGTTTATAGTCTTCCGAGGCGAGACTTTCCTGGGCCGCTAGGAAACGCGTTCCCATGTAGACGCCATCAGCGCCGAGTAATTGCGCGGCCCGTATTGCCCGGCCATCCGTGATGCCCCCGGCCAGGACGACGGGGCCATCGAAAAAGCTGCGTACTTCCCGAAGAAAGGCGAAGGGATTGATCCACCCCGTGTGTCCCCCGGCGCCGGCGCACAATAGGATCAGGCCATCTACCCCCGCCTCGATGGCTCGGCGTGCGTGCTTGACCGTCGCCACGTCGCAATACACCTTGCCGCCATAGTCGTGTATTGCTCTGACTGCCGGCCCCGGGTTCCCGACGCTCGCAATGACCAGCGGTACACGATGCCGCACAAGGATGGCGAGATCGGTGTCACGCCTGCTGTTGCTTGCATGCATGATGAGATTGACTGCGTAGGGGGCCACGATTTGTTCAGGCTTTGCCGCGCGGGCAGCGGCGAGCGATGTCTCTATGTCCACGAGCCAATCTTCCAGTAATTCTGGCGTGCGGGCATTAATCGATGGGAAGGAGCCGATCACTCCAGCCTTGCAGCAGGCGGTTACTAGTTCGGGACCAGAGATGAGAAACATCGGCGCCACGATGACGGGCACGGCATGCGGTCGAGGAACATACGAGGAGCGATTGAATATCATGGATGAGCTGCCATTACTCAGTCTGTCAATGAATCCAGCGGCTGCTGACTTCCTGGGTACGCGGCAGTCATCCAAAATCTGCCTGGCATGAGCGTCAGCGTGCACTGGTATAAAATCTACTTATTAGTCAATAATATTACTATTCGGTTAGACATCCGTCCACAGCGACTTTCTAGTCTGAGCGCGACGGTAGGGTACAGGTTTCGCTCATCATTGGTGTTGATGTGGAAATGCAACTGCAACGTAGTGGAAAGCGCCTCTCGTAATAGGGCGCAGCGAGCCCGGGTCTTATAATTGAATCTTTGGTAGGGCCTTTTATCGGCAAGTAGACTGTCACCGCACAGCGACGAGGGAAAAAATGAAAAAGGTTGAAAGCATCATCGAACGCGCTGAGGCGAAGAAGGCGGGTACCAAGAGGAAGGCAATAGCGCCCAGACGATGGAACAATTTGGTCAAGAGCCAAGACGAGCAATACCAGTTGAAACGGCAGGCGGTGATCGCAGAGGCCTCGCGCGCGTTCGGACATCGTGGTTACCAGAGCGTCTCGCTGGACGAGATCGCGAAAAGCCTAAATGTGACCAAGCCGGCCTTGTATCACTACTTCAAGAGTAAGCAGGAGTTGCTATACGAATGCCACAATCTCTCGATGGAGATCGGCGATATGGCGCTTGAGGAGGCGATGACAACAGGGAAAAATGGCCTCGAAAAACTTGAGAAGTTTGTGTCGATATACATTCGAGACTTTGCCAGCGAACTGGGAGCTTCCGCCGTCCTTCACGAATACAGCGGGATGACACCTAACGACCGCAAGCAGATCATGGCGCGCCGTCGGCAATTCGATCTTCGCCTGCGCGACTTAATACAGGAAGGTATAGACGACAAAACTATTGCCGAGTGCAACCCGAAACTCGCCGTATTCTGGTTCATGGGCGCGATCACCAACATTCCACGCTGGTACAGACTCGACGGCGATCTCTCCGGCGCCGACATCGCTCAAACTTTCGTTCACTTTCTCGTGAAGGGAATTCAAGGTCAGGGGTTATTTGACGGTGGTGAGTGCAGTACCTGAATTGAGCGGACATGGAAAGAGGTGGCCGATATATGAAGAAATGGTCGAGCCGTGTCCGATATCCGGTCCGACATCCGCTGGCGCGAAGACCTCCTGAAAGGCGGCCCGGTCGAGCGCCAATCCGTGCTGGATTTATATGCGCGTGTGGACCGGTGGACCGCACCCGTTGCGGTCGCCGACGATGCGACACTCACCTGGGCGGAACTGACCAGCCGGCGCATGGGCGAGAAGCAAGCCATCGAGTCGCTGATGCAGGCCATTGCGAACGGCGCTGTGAAAGCCGTCGCACATGCTCGAACACTGGGCGAAATGTCCTTTCTGAGGGCGGACGTGTCACGGTATTTCGGCACGCCGCTGCTCGAGGCCGGCATGTCGATTCAGCAACTGGCCAAAGCGACAGGCTGGAAATGGGAGTCCATCGCGCACTGGGTGGACGAAGGGCTGCTGGCGTCCGAGTCGATTCAACGCCGTGGCCAGCCTTGCCGTGTCGTGTTGCCGCGTCAGTTGCTGGCGTTCCGCCAGAGCTATATCCCGCTGGCAGACCTCGCGCGCGCCATGGACAAGAAGGCGTCAGCGCTGTCTCGCTTGCTGCCCGGCATCAAACTGGTCGGTGCGAAACAGTTGCCAGATGGTGCCATGCGCGGCGGACTGATTCGAATCGCCGACCTCGGCCGGCTGGCGGTTATCGGCGCGAGAGCCGGACATGACCTGTTCGTGCCCGCGCCGTAGTTCCTTGTCCAGCAGGAGGCTGCCATGACGAATGAACATGCTATGCCGGAAGATTTCCTGCGGGAGACGCAGGCGGGCGCGCTTGCAGGCTCGGGTCCGAAACTGCTGCTGCGCAAAGTTGGCAATAAGTACTTTGCTGGTTTGACGCCTGATGAGTTGTACCAGCGGTATGCCGCGGGCAAAGACCTGGCGCAACAGCTTGCGGTCTACACCCAGCGCAAAATCGACACCAAAGGAGGGGGCTTCGATGAGGGCTTGCGCCGGGTCGAGTTGGGCGTCGAGAACAAGGTTCGCTCCGGCGCGTGGGATTTCTCTGCCGCAGAGAGTTCGTGGCGCATGTCACGCACACGGCAAATTCTGAAGGATGCAGACTTCCGCGCTGCCGGCGAGCCAAGCGATTAGCGGATTCTGGATTGACTGGCAGAAACCGTTGCTCTAACTTCGACCATCAATCTGCTCAAGCTGACTCGAACTACGACCCGCGCGAGAAAGCGCTTACACTAAGCGAGAAAAGGCGCGGTCGTTTTGGGTTTCGAATAAATGATGGTGCGGACAAACCCGGGGGACGCAAATGATGTCATCAGACAATCACATCGACTTGGACGTCGCCCTTCGCAAGCTCCATGAACTCGCACTGGCAGACGGCGACCTAGGTTATGAATACTGGGACCAAGTCGGCCAGTTGCTTAGGCGGGCCGCTAGCATGCAGTCGCAAATCGACTCGTTGGCCCGAGAGCTCGAGGTGTGTCGGGCGCAGCGGGACAAATGGCCAACCGCTGCAACCCATACGAATCACGTACGGTAGGGAAGGGGGAGCGTGCTAAGGGGCATTTGGAAGAGGGAATCATGAACGAAGAAACATTCAACCTGAGTCTGCGCAAATTTCTGAAGATGGTGGGCGTCCGCTCCCAGAACGAAATCGAGAAAGCGGTCGCCAGCGCGCTGGCCGAGAAGGCCATAACCGGGAATGAAAAGCTCCCTGCCACGATGACGCTTGAGATTGCCGGCGTCAAATTGAATGTGACATTCGAGGGCACTATCGCTCTGGAGTAGACAGGGAGTGTCCGTGACGGCGCGCCCAGTAGGTAGGTTTGCTGAAAAACCATGAGCCACGGGGCAAGCCGTTGGCCACCATGATTTCCACCCACACTGTGGCACTCCGATAAGCCCATAACAGGCTCTAGTGTTCAGACATAGCAGGCAGTAATCCGCTACTTTTCAGACAAAACAAGCGGTAATCAACTACTTTTCAGACATTTTTACCCAGCATCGCTGGGTGATCGAGTGCTTTTCAGACATCGAGGGTAAACACGGTCGCGCCGATCGCCACCATCAGCCCGGTGACCATAACGAAGACCGCGACGCCCCGGCAGCGGGGACGGGCCAAGGGAGGACCACGGAACGCCCGGGCTCCCCAGGAGACGCCCGACCGCTGACGCCGCCGACCACGGCCTGGCGCGGACGAGCAATTCCATTGACGGCAGGCCCCGCACCGCGGCTACCGCTCGATCAGGGCTACTTGAGGTCCAACCCATCGAACTCGAACACCCGCTCACCCTATTGGTGGAACTGGGCTTCGGTGCTCACCTGGCCCACCTTCTTCGCATGGGTAGATTGCATCAACGTTGGCGAATACCACCCTGAAATGTCCTTATAGACCAACGTTTTTGCAGGTCGAGCGACCCGAGCGCACCCATCGGCCCTGTCGCGATGGCGAGGCACTGCTTGTAATTCGTGATGAGCAGAGAAGTCGTACGAGATAGTCGGCGGGCGCAGCGGCCCGCTGCGTGGCTACCTGGTTGACATCGGCGAAGTCGTCGCGCCGTTATTGATTCTGGCTGGCATCTGGACCCGCGCTGCGGCCTTGGTGTTGGTGGCCAACATGATTGTCGCGGTACTCCTCGTGCATACCGCCGAGTTCTTTACGCTATCGTTTGTTGGATGCCCTCGACTCGACGAAGTACGTTCCAAGCCGCACTGATACTTCTGATAAATAATCCGATTTGTAGAATTTCCATATGGAAATATTGTTTAAAATAGAAATGAGGGGCGTAGATAATTAAACGTTGAAGTAGGCCAAGGGGAAAACGCTTGCTTTCGAGGCAAGGCGCCGCGTAATAAACAGAAAATTCTTGGGTCTTATGTCTTATGAAATGCATTTCCTCTTTGTCACATATTTCTCTTTCCTTTGCCGGACAGAGGGAGATTCGCGCGCAAATAGAAAAGCAAAGCAACGTCCTGTCGACGATGCGGAGGCGTGATGCTTGACGCTTTAAATATCTTCTATCTAGCTGTAACCGTAGGAAGCCAAGCGATCAATATCGTGGCCAACGCCGACTCAGATATTGCAATCAAAGAGAATGTTCGCGTGTACGCCATCTCTATGCGTCAACAAGCGCCGCTCTGGGTAGACAAGTGTCAATACGGGGGCGTGATGGTTGAATTCGCGCAAGACTGGGAGGAAATTCAGGAGTCCACTGGCGTGGTTCTGCCTCCGGCTCCCGATAAGCCAATTGGTCATGCTCTGATTCTGACAAAAGAGAAATGCCCCGGAAAAACTGAAAAAAGTATTTTTAGTACTGACGCAAGATACTTTTCGCCGTTATTTGGCCGGGGCAAATATGTCATCCGAGAGGGTAACCGAATGGATGCCGTTGATTATGCAAGTCAGAAGGAAGAATTTCGTCCAAAGTGGATGCCTCAGGTCTTGAAGACAATTCAGGAAGAAGCATCTCACAACATCGCCGCTCAAGAATTTGCAGCGGAGATGGCTACTAGGGGCGTAGTCGCTAAGAAGACGGAAAGTGAGGTTAGTACGGAGATGGTAGGCAGTGCTGAAGCAGGCGTAACTGGCGACAAAATGAAAAGGGTCGGTGAGTAAAAACCACGGTCAACCTTATTCGTCCTGTGAAATTTGTTCGGGCTAGCTATCTGCCCGGTTTCGCCTGTCCATCGAGACAGCAAGACGGGCGAGTTTTGAGAGCCAATCTCCGTTCGTACGTGCAACCCACAGCACCATGGCCGCTCCGCTGTCATGGCGCTCCCAAGCTGGATGGTCAAGTGTCCAAAGCAAGAGTTCGAGGAGAGCCTCAGACGCAGCACCAGCCGCAAAGTTGCCGATGTATGCGAACGACGCCGGTGAGGCGTCGCCCACGATTTGCCTGACGTGGTCAATGGCTACCTCTAGCAGTGCCGCCTGCTGGGCTTCGTCAACCTTTTTTCCAACCAGAGATATGAGGTGGGATGCAATCGCCCAGCGTTGCGTATGGCGCTCTTCGAGGGCCAGTGCTCCATACAGTCTGGCGAGCTCATCGGCGTTCTGGACTTGAGCGTTGATGAGTCGGTCGGCGTCGCTGCCGGAATGGTTAATCCGTATTCGCGCCGCGGCGACGTCATCGTCATCAGCGACGAGGCGCACCGCACCCAATATGGGACCTTGGCGTTGAATATGCGTGGGGCGCCCTTCAAAAGGGTAGTGAAACGAGGCTTGTTTTGGCATCGACGCTTGCGTTATTGGGCCGGGTCAACTCCAATGTTCGCTTAAGACCTTAACTTGCTACCAAATCTGGTCCGAAATCGACATAGGGTTGCGGTAGAAAACTCTCTGCAAAGCTGTTTGGCATCAGATCGCTAAGCGAACTGCGGTTCGGGCCGAAGGCTGGATTATAGGCGTAGGCTTCGCTGATTGAGACTCGGCTCGGCGCTATTTCCCGTTATCCAAAAATCTTCAAACATAGTTCGTTTGTGCGCGCATTGATGGGCGATGGTGATGGGTGAGGTTCGTCAAGATGGCAACCGGCGGCTAGGTGGCCGCTACCGTGAGAGGAAAAATCTCACGTTATGCTTCCCAAAATCTCACAGGATGCTTCCCGCCGTCCGTAAGGTCTTGATTTTTAAGGGAGGAAAATCTTAGGTTATGGGTCCTGCTACACCGTCTGCGGCAGACAGCGGTCAAGGTCGTCCACGAACACGACAAGAGTAATCTTCAGCTCTTCCAGAAGCTCCTCAAGCGCATCTCGAAATGCCTGAATTTCGCCTGGCAGAGAGACCGGCTCGGCAGGCTTCAGTAAGCCCCAATCCTCATCCTTCTCGGCCTTGTCGTCAGCGGCCTCTCCCTGTTCGTCGCCAAAGCCAAACTTTGCGAGCGTGCGTCCAATCAAGCCAATAGGAATGCCTGTGGCGATCGTTGCTGCCGCCTCGCCCCCGAGTTGAACGATTCGCAGCAGATTGATGCGTTGAAGAAGCCTTTTGGCTTTCTTCAACAGCCCATCGTCGGAGGAAGCTCGGCGTAACACTTCATCACCGACCATTTGAAGAAGAGCACTACGTGCGCCTTCGAAGTCCTGATACAGCCAAGGATTGAAGGTGACCACTACGTACGTATTCTTGTCGGGGTCTGAATCGACGTTCAGCCGTGACGCGACCATGCGTACCAATGAGGATTTCCCAACGCCCCAGCCGCCGGATACGCCAATGGAAATG
>JACCDS010251377.1_pt1 | contig 48486 bp, 34 predicted proteins | sample 7446441 | NCBI WGS metagenome assembly JACCDS01 (sample SAMN15323445, study PRJNA562643) | freshwater metagenome | isolation source: river surface water | place: USA:Blue River Watershed | collected 2017-08-17 | reverse complement strand
GCTTCATGCCATCCATCCAGTCGTTAGGTTGTTTGCCCAGTTCTTTGGCGAACACCTTGTTGAAATCGGGTCTGCCGGGTTTGGATTCGTTGGGGAGTTCGTCTCGGTTGTTTTCGTCGCGGTGCATAGGGCGGCCCGAGATGGCTTATGGCGCTCGCCGCTCAAGATGATTTTTTCGGCGGAGAATCCTCCTTACGTAGTAAGGAGAAAAATCAGCTACCATACGATCCGTCCAATTCTAGGTGACGGGTGGCGGCCACGGAAGCCGGCCTTTCGGGAGTCAGCCGTGCAGCCTTCAGCTGCCGGAATCCGGGTGCCAGCACCCGATGGCTGAAATGCCGAGTCCAGAACTCCCGATGCCCGTTCCCGTCACCCGGCACCCCAAAATGTATGCCCCCAGCTAACTCTCCAGTTCCCGGTCTCCCCTTGAGTTTGGTATCTCACCCGCCACCTGCCACCTGGGGCTGCCACCCGCCACCCGAGAATGATAATTCAAAGCTAGGGCAACACGCGGTGCTGCCCCTACCATAGTTGCCCTCGTGGAGGGCATCAGCCCTCCACGCAAAACTCCTCATACAATCCCTTGGCTTTCAGGATAATAGGCAGCTGATTGGGCGCCTTGGGGTCGTAGTTGTCGATGATCTGGAGGCAGCGGCGGAGCGCATCCTCGCGCTTCCCGTGATGGAAGGCGATTTGGACGGCGAACAAGTCCAATTGGATGCGCAAGGATTGGAGATCACTCCGGTCGCATTTCACCGCCCCGGCGTCCAGCGCCTGCAGGGCTTCGTCGATCCGTCCCGCGGACAAGCAACTATCGGCCAGGTCCAGATACCACGACTCCCAGATGATCTGGAAGGGCTGCTTCTGCGGGGCGAGTCGGTGGGTCGAATTCCCGATGAGTTCGCCCAGCTCGATGGCATAGCGGACGAATTCGATGGCTTCGGCGTAGAAGCGGCAACCATGCGCCAGCTGATACACCCGGTTGAAGGTCTTCAATAGCTGGTCGAAACCTTCCCGCTTGCGGGCCTCGGGTTGGTGGCTCAGTTGCCGGAGGGTCATCTTCGCCAAGGCCACGACCTCGCCGGCGTTGCCGTAGAGGAAGCAGAGCCTGGCATATTCCTGGCAGGTCTCCGCCAGTTGCCCAGGTGGGGTGTCGTGCCCGGCCTCGAGTTCTTTGATCAGTTCAAGCCTCCACAAGGCGGCGTAGTGTTTTGCATTGTCGTCCCAGCGGTCCGGATTGCCGGGGCGGAGGTGAGGCGGGAATTCATCCGGCTTGGGCTTCTTGCGAGGCGCCTTGCAAGGGCCGAGCTCGTTTTTGAAGAACGCGTTGAAGTCGGGCAGATCGTCGGAGGGCTTTTTGTGGCTCATGGCCAACGGCTCATGTCCCTCGGCGGCAACTCATCAAGCCTCGGAAGAACCGTCAATCTCTCTCCCTACGTAGTAGGGAGGAAAGAATGTCATAGGGGGATGCAGCGCTCAAAGGGAAACCGGAGACTGGAAAGTTTGATCGGTCTCGAGGTAGGGGCAGCACCGCGTGCTGCCCTAGTTGTGGCTGCTCATTTCCAGGTGGTAGGTGGCGGCCCCAGGTGGCGGGTTGCAGGCAGTTGCAGCGCTCAAAGGTGAGCTGGGAGGTATACTTCTTCCTGCCTCATGATTTTCTGAATTCCCGCTTTCTTTGCATACTACCAATTCATGCAGAAGTAGCACCAGTCGCAGACCTCGGAATCACCTAAAGCATGCACCACTAGCATTGCATGCAAACTACTGAATTTCAACGACTTAGCCGATTGACATGCCGCCAAAAGCACGCTTTTTCGGCGGCCTTATGAACCCCCTCCAGCCCAAGAAAAATCACACCCGCGCTTACGTTACGCAGCAGCCGATGACGCAGGTTCTCAAGGCCTTCGACTGCATCCCGAGCGTCCTCCCGAATGCGGTCGTACGCTCCGCCTCGCCTTGCGACCTTCGCATCGAAGCGCCCGGCGTGCTGATCACGGTCATGCTGCAGGCCGCGCAGGGCGGCACGCGTCTGATCACGAAGTTCAAGTCGTGTGCACAATCGGCATGGCGAAAGATCATGGAGTTCATCCATGCGTCGATCCAGGTGCGCAGCGCCGATGCGAATACGCGCGTTGTCTTCTCCGCTCCGTCAGCACCTCGTACGTCACGCACTGTCGGCGAGGTCGTGAAGTCCTTTATGGGTGAAACTTCCAATCCGGTCGTCTTCGCACCGAAGGCCATACGCCAGGCGGAGGACTGTGGGTTCCGTCATCCTGAGCATGTGGCGCATGCTTTGCATTCCTTGTCCGTCGCAGCAGGAATTTTGAACGCAGGCGTGCCGTTAGGCGTGACGCTCCGTGACGTCTACAAGTTGAAGGCCGGACTGCGAGGATATCGTCCGCGTCTGTCCGATACCCAACTGACCGCTTATCGTGACGACTACGTCGCCATATATGACAGCGAGGAATTCGTCGGCGAGATGCATGTAACAATCGGCGTCGGCGGCGAAGCCGACTGCTTGTCTATCCACTGGGCCTATTGCCCCCAGCGTCGCCTCATCGTGATCACCCGCTGCGGTAAGCACGGCCGCTCGGCTCGCTCCTGATCTCCCCAATTTCCCTCCCAAACAGCAACACCATGAAAAAGCCCACCAAGCCCACCCGCTCCTCCCGTACCCCTCGCCGCCCCCATGCCCGCGTGTCACCGGGCCAGCATGCCCCCTCGCCGTCTTCGACGGCGCCAGGCATCCTCTCCGCAGACATCGTGAAGGGGAGGGGTGGGGTTGAGGCCGTCGTCGTGCGCCTCGCGCCGCACTACCTGATCGTCATCACCGGTGGGGCTAAGCCCACGGTATCCATGGCCTGTACCCACCACGGCTTCGTCGCCGAAGCCTTCGAGCTCAATGGCCAGCTCGAACAGGTCATCAACCACGTCCGCAAGCGCTTCCCCAAGCTCCGCGTCGACTGAGGTGGCCGTTACTCCGATATCTTGGGGTCTGCTTCGACCACGGCTTCACAGCCGTGTCTCCGGAGGGCCCCGAGGATCTTGTCGTCAATCTCCAGGCAGATGGCCACGGCGTCTACGACTTTGACTCCAGCCTGCTCGAGGAGGGTCTTTGAGATGATTGTCTGTCCGGCTACCCCCATGCCGAGCTTGTTACGCTTAGTCTGCAGTACGATTACCCTCTTGCCCGCTAGGTCAGCGAGTTTGGGGGAGCCCTTCGTTTCGACACGTTTCTCGGAGGAGGATTCGTCGATGACAGCCAGGCCATCAATGCGTCGGCCATAGATGGGGTACTCTAGGTAAAGCACTCCATTCTCCCGGCGCGTGGCCCAGTAGGCCTTAGTCATCTTTGGTTCGTATTGATTACTCATACCTCCACGAGCTCGCACTTGCGGACATGGATGAGGAAGCACTGGATCTTGTCCTTAGGGATACCCCAGATACGTGAGGTCGCCGTGCGGTACATGTCCATCTGGCGGGCATGCTTGGCCTTGAGCTCTTCGAGGTCGCAGGTGTCCGACTTGTAGTCGAAGATGACGGCGGATTTCCCTGGAATCAGGTGGATGCGGTCGGCGTTGCCGGTGACGATCTTGCCTTCTTCCATGAGCAGGGAGAACTTACGCTCTTTGAGCAGGGTGCCGCCTTCCGGCTTGGCTGAAAGGGCAGCGGCGACCGTCTTGGACTTGAGGCAGCTTTCGATGATGGCCTTGGCATGCTGATGTAGGGCCTCCGGTGCCTTTCCGGGCGATTTGCCCTGCAGGTCCGATAGGAACCCTTGGATATCCCATTCCAGGGGCTCCATGAGGGCGTGGATGACGTTTCCGATGTCTTTCCCCTTGGGTTTGGTGAGGTCGACCTTGGTCCTGGAACGGAAGGGGTAGCGCTTGGCCTCCTTTTTGTCCGACGGCAGGAACTTCTCGGGGGATTCGACAGCCTTGAATGTCAGGTCGACGGCGATTGAGCCGGTTTGTGTGTCTTGCTCCTGATTTGTCCGCGGTTCGATCAATTTTGTCCAGGAGCGGTCCCCGTAATGTCGTGCTATCGCGCTTCCGGCCGCCTGTGTTGCGACGCCCGCGCCAAGGATCTTCTCGATCATCTTGGCGTAGTCGTATGTGTCTTTGGGGCTATTCTCTTCGTCGACGGCCTCGGTGATGAGTACGAGGCGCCGTTCTGCTCGGGTCATCCCGACGTAGATTTTACAAAGGGCTTCGTAGGCTTCGTCGGATTGCTCCGCTACCTGTGCCTTGAGGAACTCGGGGTCTAGCTGACGGACGGGCTTTGCGGGACGATGCAGGATCCACTTTGGCTCGAATGTGTCTGGGTCATCCAAGGACAGCGGAGCCCTGTCGCGTTCTTTCCCGAAGAAATGATAGGAGTCATTAAGACACGGTAGGTAGACGGCCGTGTATTGGAGTCCCTTGGATCGGTGGATGGTCAGGACCTGAACTGCAGCAGGGTCTGCGTTGTCCCGAAGGGATGTCTGTTCGATATACTCGACGGCACCTCGCAGGTCTCGTTCGCCTTGCTCGTCGTACTTTGCGCCCAGGGTCAGTAATTGCCGTAGCCGCATACGAAGGAAATTCCACGAATTGGCTTCCTCTGGCTTGGCCTTGGAGCCTCCGCTCAGGTCCACGCCCTCCGTCATCATCCGGAGGGTTTCGGCCGCACCCTTGGCATAGAAGAGGTCGGCAACCTTGGCGCGACAGGATTCCCAGCCTCCAGCGGCATCTACGTAGGCTTTTGCGGTCGGCGACATGTTCGCCAGTCCTTCTGAGAGTTTGTCGTCAGGATGGACGCAGTTGCGTAGAATGCTCACGAACCCCGCGGTAAGGGGGTTATCCATCGCGATCGGCGTGTCGGCCTCGTCTGCAGCCTCCAGCCCGATGGTACGCATGGTCTCCGATAGCGCGGCGGCGTCTTCATTGCCCGAGACGAGGACGGCGCATGTGAAACCGGGTTTGAGGTAGCGTCCCTCGGTGAGACCGGAGGACCTCAGGTGCTCGACGATCCATGCGGCCTGCGCCTGGAGGGTGGTTTTATCCTCGGGCTTGGGTAGGCGAGCCCACAAGGCCTCACCCAATGACTTTTCCTTCTGCACTGCGCTCTCATGTTTCGCGAAGTTTGCATCCCATGCGTCTCTGGCAGAATCGGGAACGATACCCGTTAGCATGGCCGGCTGGCCGAGAAGATCGTTGACCATGTCTACGATGGGCTGCGCGCATCGATAAGTCTGCTTGAGCGGGATGATGGCGCTTTCGCCATGTTCATTCCTGGTCTGTTCTTCTCGTTGTCCCAGTAGTTTGGGATTCCCACCTCGCCAACTGTAGAGGCTCTGCTTGGGGTCGCCGACGAAGTAGGTCGTGGACCACTCGTCCTTTTTTTTCTTGGTGCTTTCGGCGAGGTGATTGCCAAGGACCTTCCACTGGCGGCTGCTTGTGTCCTGGAATTCGTCGAAGAGCCAGTGCCGGAACTTGCAGTCCAGGCGGTACTCTAGGTCGAGCTTCTTCTCTTCGGGCAGGCTTAGGAGCAGGTTGACGTAATCGCTGAAACCTAGCTGGCCTGACTTGCGGAGCTCGTCACGGTAGAAGATGTCGTAGACCTGGAGGAGTGAAAAGGCCGCCTTGGTCTGGGTGGATTTCTTCTCGAAGTATGAGGAAAGAGCCTGCCTTAGGCATAGGGTGTAGGCTGCACAGGTGTCGGAGTCTACTTCCTGCGTGTGGTCGCCTGATTTGTGGTTATGGTGCGTGTAACTCGAGCCCACTCCGGGCTTAGCGTGTGTCAGGCCGGTGTAATACTTGAGATAGTTGTCGGCCAAGCCCTTGCTGACCTCCCCGATTTCGCATGCTTCCTCGATCGATTCGATATGATTGGTGATCAGGTTGACAGAAAACTTCCTTTCGGTGCCCAGCCTTGAGAGCCACGTCTTGAGGTGGGCCATCGACTTACGCCATTCTCCCTTCGCCGGTGCATCGAAGAGCCTCGAACCCTTTGGCCAGATTGTTTCACGCAAGCCCCAGACCTTGGGGTCATGGGTAAGCAGGAAGGTCTCGTGAAGGTCTTTAACCAGGCTTTCAAAATCAGCCAAGGGGGTCGCCGACTCTTTCATGAGCTTGAGCTCGGCGAGGCGTGTCTTGATCGCCACCGGATCGCGCTGGAAGATCTGTTCCAGCGCCCGCTTTGTGATCTGGGCGCGGATGGCAGGGCCATCGAGTTCGCCAGCCGTCCTGACTTGTCCGACGTCCAGGCCGAGCTCGGTAGGGTTATTGGCTACGATCTTAGCGAAGAAACTGTCCAGCGTCCCGAGAGTCATCCGGTTGATGGACTGGAGGGTCTGCTTGAGTTTGATCTGGAAGAATGCCTGATCCCAGGCACCGCCGTCCTTTCGGGTGGTGGGTAGTTCAAGGTCTTCTGCCAGTTTGGCTGCGCCCTCTGGGCTGCTGGCTCCCGAAGCCAACATCTTGAGCAGACGGGAGACGAACTCGCTGGCCGCAGCCCGGGTGAAGGTGAGCGCGATGATCTCTTCCGGTGGAACGTCGTTCACCAATAGTTTGATGATGCGCTTGGAGAGGCGCGTGGTCTTGCCGGCACCGGCGCAGGCACGGACCACCTCGGAGCCAAATCGATGGGAATTGGGGATACTCATGGTCTTAGCTGCCGAGGAGTTCGGTGCGGAGGTAGGTCGCTAACTGCCGTTTGGCCATGGTTGGTATCGCGGGGTAATCAACATCCTCGTTTCTTTGTAGGATCTTACCGGGTTGGATGCTCTTGATCTGCAGGATGATCTCCTTGAGGGCCTTGAGGGCTTCCCCATGTTGCTGTGGGTAGTCATCCCAGGTATCCACCTTGGTTTTCTTGGTGTCAGCAGGAAGCGAGATGTAGCAAGGGACTAGGGTGTTTTTCTCATCCAGTTTGAGGATGGACTGCAGGCATTCGTAGTAGACCGGCATCTGCATGTTGCGCCAACGCATCGTCGAAAATTCTCCATCCGCCTTCTTCTTTTTAAACGTGAAGTCAGTGGCTCCTTCGGGCGCCTTGCCGTAATGGGCGTTCGTGATGCTATCAGGCGTAGCCGCGGTCTTGTAGTCGAAGACACGCCATTCCTTGTTTTCGCCGGCTACCCGGTAATCAAGTCGGTCATAGCGTACGCCGATGGTCACGCCCTCGATGACCTTGTCCGGCAACCTGGTCTCGACGGAATGGATGATCCATCCCTGATTCCATAGTTCGGCTTGGTAAGGGGCGAACGCAACTAGTCGGGCAAGGGCTGTTTCTTTTTGCAGGCGTACGGAGTCTTCGGGGTTATTGCCGAACTTCTCGGCTACGTGGGATTCGATCAATCGGGCGAAGTCGCTCCGGAGTTCGTTAGTCAGGGACTCCACGGGTTCATCCTTCCGGTCTTTACCCAGATGAGGTCGTGCGAACGCTTCCATCACGGCGTGGATCATGTTGCCGAAAGCGGCCGCGCTGAGTTCTCCGCCGTCGTGATCTTCGCTCGAGAGGCCGAGGACCTTCGAAAGCCAGAAGTTAGCCGGATCTTCCAGGTACGCTGAGAAGGAAGTGGCATTGATCTTCGACTTGATTCGCTCGACGGTCGTCGGGTCTGCCTTGGGGATGAGCTTATGCTCTTCGGGAATCTCCCAGTAGGGCTTGGCTTCCGACTCGGGCGCGTCTTCGAAGAGCTTCGTGACCTTGCCGGAAAGGGCCTCTTTGCTGCCGGTGAACAGGATGCGCGAAGGGCGGAGGGGTTCGGAATTCTCATCCTTCTGCAAGACGATTATGTCCAGTCGCCCGCTTCCTACGCGTCGGCGCCAGAGTTGCTCTAGGTTGTAGCAAGCTGTCGCGAAGATTGTGTCGCTGCTGGGTAATCCCAGTGCCTCCCTGAGTTTACCCGGGAGGAATGGATGAGCGTGAGGGGTCTTGGGGATGAGGTGATCGTTGAGTCCGAGTAGGATCAGGTGAGGTACCGGTTCCCACGTTGATTCAATCCAGCCAGGGATATTGACCGACTTAGTGTCACGCTTGGGGCGGTGACGCTTCTCTCCGGCCGTCTCAAGGGTAAGTTTGATGGATTCCGCCGACCCAAGTTCCAATCCTTGTCCAGAGAGTGCCGCTTCGAGTTCCTGTGCGGTATTCTCGAGATGCTCGGCGACCTCTCCGGTGAAGGCGGATGCCTCATCTTGCCAGTTGATACCTTCCTTACCGATGAGGTCTTCCAGGGTCGTCCCCATGGCCTCACGCCAGCCGAGGGCGAGGTGTGCCTCACGCTTTTCTAGGGCCTTCTTCAGATACGGTACGACCTGGTTGGTCTTGCTGATTCGGTTGTTGGCTCGGGGGTCGTCCGTCTTAGGTCGATCTGGCAGCCAGGAAACGAGCCGGCTTGCCGGCATGCGCAGGAGATCCTGGTCCAGCATGTCGAGGAGTTTGTTGCTTTCGGTGAAGTGCTCGGGCTTGTCGCCTCCGGTGATGAAGTTGTGGATCAACGGAATCGTGGTCGCGTGGCGTAGGGCCTGGAAGTCTAGGTCTTCGCCTTTGAGGCAATCCGCCCAGGCGCGAAGTGCATGATGTAGGGGATGCTCGCCGTGGGCTCGTCCGAGTGGGTTGATCGCGCTTCCTCCCATCTCCCTTACCAGATTTTCTACTTTGGGTGCGTCCTTCTGTCTGTCGCATGCGCAGATGGCGAGCACTCCCGACTGCGGAACCTTGCCGCCGATCAGCCGGCGGAGCTTGAGGAAACTGTCGTTAGGATCGGAAGCCAGATGGACGCAGGACTGGAACTCGGGCCAATCGACCTCACGGTTCTTCCAGAATGCCGGAATCGGCCTCCCTTGGTCGTCGAAACCATCGGAGACGGATTCATCCGCACCTATCATGATGGTTACTCCAATCGTCTCCTTCAGTTTGTCGAGGGCCTGGACCAATAGGAGGTCAGGGTCAGGGATGCCGATGACCCAGATGTGGTCGATTCCTTCAGGGCCTCCTTCTTCACCCTTGGCCAGTTTGGCACGAAGGTGGTTGTGGTCCGTGAGCCCAAGGGCTTCTAGGTTTTTAAGGTATTGCTGCTCGAGGTCTGCGAGTTGTGTCCAGCGTGCGGGTTCGCGGTCGCTTTTTACCGTTCCGAATGAATGTCCCGCCGCACCCAGTTGGTTGCGTAACTCGTTAAGTTGTTCTCCGAACTTCTTTGCTTCTTCGAAGGTGAAGTTGCCGTCCATGGGCATGTCATCGGAAGCTGCCGGGAAAAGGGCCTTCAGGGTGCGACGGCTGGTGCCGGTCAGCACCTTGATCCATGCCATCAACTCGTCAGCCCCGCCGGCTACTTCTAGTTGGGAGTCGCCCCAGTTGAGGAACTGCTCCGGTGTCTCGATTCGCGGAAGCATCAGGCCGCTCTCTGCCTGGGTCATCGCCAGCTTGGCCAAAGATTCACTTAGGAGTCGTGCAGCCAGTTTAGTGGGTACGAGAAGGAGGTGCTTCTCGAGGTCGATTACCTGGCCCTTACGCCATTGCCCTTGGGAGGCCAGCAACTCGACCAGTTTGGCCGCAGCCTCGTCGGCGATAGGACCGCTCCAGCCACAGAAGACTCGGGAAGGGAAGGGGGGCTTGGCAGGCATTGTGCGAGGATGTCTTAGGGCTACCATCACCGAAGGTAAGCGCAAGCCGGGTTGGGGAAGGCCGGCGGATATTTTCGCCAAGATGGTCACTGGCTTGTGAATAAGTGCCTTGGGTCTTGCTGGCCTCTGGGCGGCGTTGTCGGCAGTTCTTATATTAAAAATATGAATAACGACAAGCTGACCTTCGATCAGCACGTGCAGAGCGAGTGCCTCTGTTTGCTTGGATATTTTGCCGCGCATGCTGGCCGCGCTAAGCGGAGCGACATTATAAACGAGCTCGCTAGCAAAACTTTTGCCGAAAAGATCACCGAATTTACTGCACGAAAAAATTGGTGGAGTCGGAAGTTTGGGAACATAGCCTATGCTTGGAATGCTTATGGCCTGGGTGGGGCCGTCGTGCATGGCATACGGATGCCTGTTGCGATGGGAAAGGGGTTACTCGGGCAGAAGGGCGTTCAAGTGCGTATCAAGGCCAATGCCCTGAAATATTTCTTGGAAGACCTGCCGAAGTGCGTGCTACTGGCTCAGCAGTTCATCGACCAAGGCGTCAGAATGAATCCGCAGATTGAAAAGGCTTTGTTAGGTGTCATCGCTGTTCCCGTTTCGATCGCTTTGTCGCCGCAGGAACAGGAGGATGTCGATCTGGCCAAGGAGGCCAGCCCTGAGGGCGGTAGGAAACTCGTTAAGCACTACCTGCGTGAGCGTGACGCCGGGCTATCTCGTGACGCCAAGGCCGCTTTTGCCAAGGCCAACGGCGGTAAACTATTCTGCCAGGCCTGTGGTGTCGAGCCGCTCAAGGTCTACGGCGTCGAAGTGATAGAGGCCCATCATCGTATCCCTTTGTCCAAGTCTGAAGAGGGCAGGGTGACCGAGATCTCGGATCTCATCATGCTCTGCCCAAGCTGCCATCGCGCGGTCCATCGAATCCCTGACTGCGACTTCGAGGCACTTAAGTTAAAGCTCAAGGTTTAGTCAGAAACTGAAGGATTTGACTTCAGTTCTCCGGGGTGAACAGGTGTCCACTTATGGCTTTTAAATCTGCTTAAGTTATGCTTGGGTGGTGCATGGCCAAGAAGCCCACCTACAAGTTTATCGATCTTTTCGCCGGCATCGGAGGGTTCCATGTCGCTTTCAATAATACCAAGCGAGCGCAGTGCGTATTTGCCAGCGAGTGGGATCCTGCCGCCCGTAAGACCTACCGGCACAACTTCAATCACGGTGCCGACAAGGGTCTATTCGCGAACGACGATAAGTATTTCCAAGGGGATATTACCAAGGTGGATCCCAAGACAGGTATCCCTGCTTTTGATATCCTTTGCGGAGGCTTCCCGTGCCAGCCGTTTAGCCAGGCTGGGCAAAAGAAGGGGTTTTCTGATACACGCGGTACGCTTTTTTTCAACGTAGAGGAAATCATCAGGGTCAAGCAGCCTGCCGCTTTCTTTTTAGAGAACGTGCGTGGACTGATTACCCATGGTGGCCCTAGCGAAACTGTTCCTGGTATTGGGAAGACGATGGAGACTATCTTGAATCACCTCTTCGGTGATATGGAGTCCGGCGGGCTTGGGTACCATAAGCCCAAGGGTACTCCTGGTTATTTTTACGTAAAAGCGAGTGACTTCGGCGTACCTCAGCACCGACCACGTGTTTTTATCATCGGATTTAAGGATAAAAAACACGCTGATGTTTTCAATATTCCCGGGCGCCAGAAGCTAGACGAGAACAGCCTTGGTAATATTCTGGGCGGGCGCGTCTTCTTTGACGAAGCTTGTACCAAGCCCAGAGCGATTGGCTTTACGCTGCGCTGTGGTGGCAAGGGGTCGCCCATAGATGATCGGCGCAACTGGGAGCACTACTTCGTCAAAAAGCGCGGATCTTCTGGGGCTAAGGTGGTGAAAATCGATGAGAAGCATGGGCTTCTGCTCAACGGCTTCCCAGCGGACTTTGAGTTTCCGTCAAACGTCCCCTCAAAGGTTGCTCGTATGAAGCAACTTGGAAACTCCGTTGCGGTAACTGCTGTGCAAGCTTGGGGTGAGGCCATCATCAAAGCGTTGGATTCATGAGTATATACGGTAACAAGGGGGAACATAGTGAGGTGCTTGCGTTTCTCCGCATCCTTCAGCAGGGGAAGGTGCAAGTCGCTGATAAGGACGGGAATCCCAAGGATGCATGGATGAAGGTCATCTCCTTACGCCGTCCGAGTGATCCCAGGCTAGCCTTCCGAATAGCCGACGGATTAATTTTACTCCTAGATGACCATGGGGCTCAAGTTGGTGAAGTTGATAGGGCGAACATTGGTCTGCTTGCTGATAGCCTGTTATCTGAAATCAAGACTGCCACTGGCGCCTCATTTGTATGTCCGTCGACAGATAAGGCAGCGGAATTGTTTAATCTGTCTGGGTCAAAGGCTGCAGCATCAGCCAAAGCAGACCTCTTCCTGGAGGTTGCCTCGCCGGTTTTTGAGGGAGAAGTGTCTAGTCTTGGGTTTAGCGTTAAATCTGAACTCGGAGGTCTCCCCACGCTTCTAAATGCCGGAGCTACGCAGTTTCAGTACAAGATTGAGGGTTGTTCGGTTGACGACGCCTTAGCGGTGCAGGAGGAGGCGCCTAGGGGCGCAGGGAAGGTGTACCCTGGTCCAATACGGCTATTCCCTGCGTTGAAGGAAGCCTATGCCAAGGTTGTCTTTGATTTCGTGACAGACCCCGTTTTTGAGCAGAACCTAAAAATGATCGATACGGCGTTTCCCCGGATTTTGGCAGAAACGCTTAAGTATTCTTACGCAAGTGGCGAACTGGGCCTGGAAGAGGCTGTTAAGTGCCCGGAGTTGCTGGATGAATTAGTTCAAGTCCTAGCCTTGCCCAGGCCAATGGTGGAGCGACTAGTCCGACATAACGTCAAGGAACTACTTCGCCAGTCTGCATTAGGTATGAATCCCGGCCGACAGTGGGATGGTCAAGTAGAGGCACACGGAGGCTGGATTGTCGTCAAGGAAGACGGAGCCATAGTGTGCTTCCATCTCGTTAACGACGACGACTTCCGCAATTATCTTCTGGCTAACACGAAGTTTGATACGCCTTCCATGTCGCGACAAAAGGCGGGATACCTATATAGGCAGGAAGGTGATGCCAAAGCCAGGCTCAGACTGTCGCTTCAAGTACGCTTCAAGTGATAAAAATCACATTCGTCTACTAAGCCTCGCCTAGATTTGGCCAGAGATCGACGCCTATGGTGACCTGTGCTTTGCTCTTGGTGGGAATGTCCGAGATCATAAGCCCCCCGATGGGCAGGCCAAAACAGCAGGCTTATCTTGTCGGAATTGGTAATGCTTCAGGGTAGAGTATTAAGACTCTACCAGCTCGATGAGCGCATCAAGGAGTTCGTGTCTTGCGTCATCTTGTTCATTCGCAAATAAGAACTTACGCATGGAGAAGGCGATATGTTCTGCGGGGATTTTCCTCTTTAGGTGGCAGCCTTGAAGTCCGGATCTTCTGGTTCGATGTCGGACTTTTCGCAGGCCTGGCGATAGTGGCTTAGCACTGAGCACTTGCCTGCTGCCAGTAACTCATTGATGAGTTCTCTTTTGTCTTTAGGCAGGGAGGTGAGCGAGAATCTGACTGGCACAGGGCGTTTGCCTGACTGGGCTTCCAGGGCGTTCTGGATGTTTTCGCGGACAAGGTTCTCGACCATGTTGGCGGAGTCTTCCCGGAAGAAGTTATCCGCGGCATTGGACTGCGGGACGCCGCCTTTAGCGGTGGGGATGAAATTTCAACTGGAGGGGGCGTATAACTATTAGCCCTGCATGATCAGTTGCATCGCTCGTTTCTCAGACTTTGCAGGAATAATGATCGGGACCACGATGTTTTTTCCGTAGGTCTTATTGTTTCTGCTGTCGACGAAGGTGTAGCAGTGTAACTGCACGGTTGTGATTGCCGGGTCGGCCATTTGGCTGTCGCCAGGGTAGCCGTTTCCAGGGTTAGAACCCTGCTGGAGAGCCCAGCCATTGACATCCACTCCTCGTTCGCTCTTTCCGAACTCTGAGGGGCGCATGACCATGAGCTTGATCTTATAGTCTTCTCCTTTTTTACGGCATTCTTCGCTGAGCGTCCTCAGGAGCAGGAAGTTCGAATCCCATCGCGCCTTATCCAGGTCGTCCGACCAGTTGAACTTGGCCACGACTTCGTCGAGGACCTTGGCGGCCTCGAAGTAGCCGGAAATATGCCGCTGAGGGGCTGTCCAGGAAGACTTCGTTTTGGCGTCCTGCTCAAGGCCCCAGCCCTTGGTGACGTCGGCCAGCAATGCCAGGTGCTCGATATTGTATTCCTCGAAGCCGACGTAGGGCTTCTGGGGGTGCGTGATCTTCATCGAGTCCACGCGGAACGTGGAAAGCGATTGGATGCTGCTGCGGGTCAGTTGCATGCCGGCCCTAACCAAGAAGTGCCTGCGCCACTGTTTGAGTGATTTTCCGGCGGCTTGCATCTTGCGTAATTCCTCGCGCGTACCTTCTTCGTGCTTCACATAGTCGCGGAAGGCTTCATGTGTCTCGGTCGAAAGGTAGACTCGGGTCAGGCTCAGCTCCTTGCTTCGGTAGCCGAAGAAGCGGGCACGTTGTTGCATGGAGTCGATCTGTCCTTTGGGGGAGGTACGAAGCATGTAACTGATCGTCAGGCCCTTGACGGTGAATCCGACTCCCAGCACCTCGCCTCCGATGAGTATGTTGGCAGGTGCCCATGAGATTGTTTCTCGGTTATTGGCGTTGACGACCGTGATGCCCGAGGATGCCTCGATGATCGCTTCAAGCATGGCTTCCTTGATCAACTCAAAGTCGCTGATGTCATGACACGTCTTCAATAGTTCGTCGTAGGCCGCCTTCATGTCATCGAAGAAGTCGTCCTTCTCGCCGTTATCCCCGTTGCTCAGGATGTCGTCGGAAAACTTGAGGAAATCCTTGGTGAACTCCCAGTACCTGACGTGCCACTTCTGTTCCTTGTGCGGATGGATCAGCATCGACCTGTGCTGCTCGGGGCTTCCCTTGACGATGTTATCGGCGACTCCCACGAGGAACAGGCGCATGGCTTCGATGAAGCTTTCAGGCGGGATGCGTGGTAGTTTGGCGTTTCCGTCTTCCGGCATTTCCTTCTTAGGGATATCGATGATCAGCTCCCTGTTCGTGGATTCAGGGAAGAAGTGTTTGCCGCCTGTGTAACCCTCTCCAGGTGTCAGGACGATTGCGAATTCCGGGCTTACGCAGTCGGCCAGGTGGACGAGCAGGGGGGCCTGCGGTGTCGCGGTGTACTGAAGGTAAGCGTAGTCCTGAATCTTCGATCTTAGGGATTTGAGGGCCTTGTAGACGTTGCTCTCGTCCTCCTTGCTGTACGCCGTGTTGAGGCCCGCCATGTGAGCTTCATCATCGATGATCAATGTAGGGATTCCTGTGGCATGCTCATTGATGCTGTGAAGTAATGCCGCCAGGTTGTTGATGTGGTTGGCGTGCTTGAGCAGGAAGGTGACGACGGTTGAACCTTTTCGTTTAATCGATTCCTTAGTAGATTTCCAGATGCGGAACTTTCCTTTGTAGTATTCTGTCTCCGTTCGCTTGGGGTTCTCTTTGGCGATGAACTCCAGTTTGCTGGGAGCGACGAGGTCCTTGCGCACGCGCTCCATGTTCTGCTTGAACAGTTCCTTGGTGACGCCGCAAAGAATGATGATGTGTCCGTAGCCGTTGTCGCGTGCCAGTGCGGAGACGCATGTCAGGCTCATGGTCTTCCCGCTCTGTACATAGCCGACGACCAGGCCCACTTTTTGCCTAGCAGTTCCAGGTTCGGCAGCTGCGAGGAGTACGCTGAGCGACTCTCTCTTGAGGATCTCTTTCTGTGGATCGCCGAAGTCCGTGATCCTGTCTAGGAACCCCTTGGTCTGGGGGCCTTCTGTGGGCTGCCAGGTCATGTCAGGCATTCTTGGTGCTTCCGTCGAGGAGGGTGAGGCTTTCGTTCATGTATCGAAGGAAGGAGTTCGTATATTTTACGCCGGCGTTGTCGCAGCGTGCCTTGGCGAATGAGCTGGCGACGGCGAAACGGAGGATCACTTCATAGAACTCGTCGTCTCGATTAAGGTAGTTTCGGCCGAATTTATTGTTGGCGTTGATGACGACATGACAGGTCATCTTACGCATGCCTTCCTTGTCGTTATCACGAGAGGTGGAGGTGGTGAACAAGGCTTCGTCTGCGTCTCCTTTTTCGACCTTGATGTGGAATACCCAGCTTTCTTCGGGAAGTTGAATCGTGAAGCTCTTCGCCCCGATTTTCACGGGTTCGAATGTAGGCTCTAGAAGATTAGGCTCCTGTGGCTCTTCGACATTTGGTTCTTCGGCTGACCCGCTGGTTTCGTCGTGTGCCGCAACGACGGTCTGAAGCTCCTTTTTCTTGGTCGAAATTTCTTCTTCCAGGCGTGTGTTCTGATCTTCCACCGTCTGGGGCAGGGTGTCGTTATCCTCCAAAATCTTGGCACGATGATTGAGCGCCTGCATGATCAGGTTCATTCCTCCACCCGTCATCGCGGCCTTAACCTCCTTGATGAAGGTGTCCTCGTCATCTCCTTTCGATCCCCAGATGATGTCGTCTTTCGTGTGGGTTACCTCGTAGCCGTCGAGGTGAAGTTCGCCATACACGCGTTGGGAGGGGAAACTGTTAGCCCGACCGAAGATTTCCGAAGGACGATAGGGCTCGCTGGCGCCGATGATCAGGCGGTTCCTTCGGAACAGGTAAAGGCCCGCCATGGCGGTGTTGCCTTTATCCAGGACCATCGCGCTTCCCGTTACTTTCTGTCCTCCTGGAAGATTGATCTGGATGGGCTTCTTCCAGGTTGTCGGCTCCTTGGGGCCGTTCGGGTATGCCGCGGTGGAAACCAAGGGGCTTAGCTCTTCGAATCGTACGATGCTGTTCGGGTCGCTTTCGTTCTCTTCGGTTCGATACACACGAATCTCGACATCGCGCGTCCGAAGGTAGCAGCGATAGATCTCCGCCAGATGCTTCTTGATCGCCGGCAGGGCGGTGATGGATCGATTCAGCTTCTGCAAGATGATCGTCGTTCCATGTTGCTTGGCATGTTGTTTGGCGGACCAGGTTGGCTTAAGGATAGTGGACTTGCTGTTGATCATCTTATCCACATCGAAGACCACCGTTCCTGTCTTCTCCTCGCCGATGGCGCTGGAGTTCACGATCCAGTAGTTGGAGAGCCAGATGGATGCCGTCTTCATGCCCATCCCGAACTCATTGAGTCCTTTCTTTGGGTCCGCCGGTGGTTCTGCGGTCTTGAACGCCCGGGCATACTGATCCTTAGGGATGCCGCCGGCATTGTCTCTGACGATGATCTGGCCGTCGCCGATCTCGATGTCGACCCTGAGCTTGTAGTTCGGGTCGATGGCAAGCAAGGCGGCCTTGTTCTGCTCGTAGCTGCTGATGGAGTTGTCGATATACTCGGCGAACGCGTATTGCGCCTTGTACTTCAGGTGTTTGATCACCTTGAAGATGCCTCCGTCGGGCCTTGCGTCGAAACTTCCGTTGTCGTCCTGGTCGCTCATGGGGTAAGTGGGCTCACTTCTTACCCGTGCCAGCCGGTCCTGTAAAGATATTGTCTAGTATAAGACTAAACTACGGCCGGGTCATCGCCTCCCGCAGGGGACTTCGCCGGTGAGGCGCTCGGCCAGATACCTGATGACGCCGACGTTTACGGCGTTCCCGAGCTGTTTGTAACTTTTCGCGTCCGATTGGCCCCCGAACTTGATCTTGTGCATCCCTTGCAGTCTGGCCGCCTCTTTGGGTGATATGTACCGGAAGGGGCCTTGGTGTCTTGGCTTCCTTACTTTGGGACCTACGATGGTGGTCTGGGTTATGGCTACCAAGGCTGGGTAGTGCGTCGCAGGCTTTACCCTTACCCCGCTCGGCCTTAATTGAATCAGGAGTTTTTTTAGCGTACGCTTGGACTTGCCATCAAATGCGGAATTAGCCTGCCACTCGAATTTCCGACGCGAGGCCGGGAAGGTCCTGATGAGCTTGAGCCATTTGTCGATTTGTTGCTTCTGGGATTTTTGCTTCGTCAGATGGAGATAGAATGCATGATTCTTGCTCAGGAAATCCTGCTTCCACTCTGGAGCTCCGGCCAGCCTCGGCGGATTTTGATGGAAGACCTCCGTCCAGATCGGGAATCCCGGCAGCTTCTCATCTTTGGTGATCTTCAGGAAGCGCTCCCATGCCTCCAGCCATGCCGCCTCTTGTTTTCCAATGTTATACTGGCGTGTCTTGCTCTTTCCGTCATCTAGGATCGAGCGTGCTTTCCAGTCCCTTTTCCTTCCTTTTTTCAGCCTTTCGACTTCATCTCTGACGGTTGCTGGGTGGCATGCCTCTTTTACGTCTTTTCTGTGGGCGAGGATGAAGACTCGTTCTCTCACCTGTGGGCTTCCGTATTTCTTGTTCAGTTCATGGGGGGAAAGGATAATCGGGGTCTTATCCGTGACGTAACCCAGGTCAGAAATGCTCTGGATAATCGTCTTAAGGGTGCGCTCATGCTTCGGGCCGGCCAGATTGCGGACGTTCTCCAGGATGAGATATTCAGGTTCGAGCGCTTCCGTGAGCTGTAGGATGTCATGGAAAAGGGTGCCTCTTGTGACGTCCTTGTCTCCTTCCTGGCCCCCTGACTTCGAGAAGGGTTGGCATGGGAATCCGCCGCAGATCATGCCTACGCCTCCGCGCTCAATGCCGAATTTGTCCTTAAGGTGGGCCCTGATTTCCGATGCCGTACGGATGGTATTTTCGTCGGCAGGCTTCTTTCGGGTGATGGTGCGGATGTCGCCTTCCATCCGTTGGGCACATTCCGGAAAATTCTCTTGGTAGACCTTCCTGGCTGCCTTGTCCTTCTCGACCGCCAGCAGGCACTCGTAGTCGAGTTTATCTAGCGCCCAATGGAACCCGCCGATACCGGCGAAAAGGTCGATGAACGTTTTGGGCATCCCGTCAAGTTGCCGCCAAGGCAGCTGCCGTCAAGCTCGAGCTGGCCCTAATCCGGACGAATTACCCTTGAGCCTCTGTAAGAATTGTATGAATTGGGTCGATGCGTCTGGACCCCGATCAGCAAGCCGTCGTCGAAGCCCCTATCGAGTCCAATCTCCTTGTTCAGGCAGGGCCCGGCCGAGGAAAGACCCATGTGCTTGCGTCGAGGATCGCCTATTTGGTCGACTCGGGGCAATGCGCCCCCGGCGAACTGCTGGTCCTTTCGTTCTCAAGGGCAGCCCGCGACGAACTCAAACGTCGAATCGGGCTGTTGGATGAGTCCTCAAATGCCTCTGCGGTGACGATCCGGACCCTGGATTCATTCGCGACGTTGATTCTTCAGTCGGCGAGCGGTGAGACGACGGGTACTTACAAAGAGCGCATCATTCGTGCGATCCGTGACCTGGAGGATGATCCGGATAGCTGTGGGGTCGCCCAGTTCAGGCACGTCTTGGTCGACGAGGCCCAGGATATCATCGGTTCGCGTGCCGACATGATGATGACTCTGTTTAACCAGATGCCGCAGGCGGGGTTCACCATTTTCGCCGATTCAGCCCAGGCGATCTACGACTTCTCCCTGCAGGACGACGACAGCGCCACCACTTCTCGTGAGTTACTGATGGTCTTCGAATGCAGGGAATCCCCCGCGCCGGTGAAGACGCACAAGCTGACCCAGTATTACAGATCAAGTGATGAGACCCTCGTCAGACTTTGTACGGAGACATGGGGCTGCCTGGTCGATGAGGATTATGACAAGGCCAAGTCTAGCTTGGATTCAGTCTTGGCTGCGTGTAAGGGCGCCGGCTCCCTAGACGCCATTTCATGGCCTACTCCCTCGGTCGGGCAGACTCGCGCGGTAATCTGTCCCAATAATGGGCAGGTCCTGCTGGCTGCCAGCCGCCGGATGGCAAAAGGAGAAGATGTCCGGATTGCGCGCGGAGAGCGCGACTGGGCGCATCCCTCATGGCTAGGCCATCTGTTGTTCGGGTTGCCTCCTACGAAGGAGGTGTCTCTTGGATTTCTCTCGGGCGAACTAGCGGCCAGATTGCCGGTGGGAGTCACTCCTGCCGAAGCCCATCGTACGTTGCAGCGGGCTTGTCAGTGCGGAAACGCCAACCCAAAGGTCAGGGATGTCGTCGTGGCTTTGAATCGGGCCCAGAAATTCGAACAGCTTCCCCCTTCGGATCCGAAACTGAATCCGGTCGTATTCAGCACTATTCATCGGTCCAAGGGGCGCGAGTTCGATGAGGTGGCCTACGTCGATTATGTACCATGGGAGGGTAGCGAAGAACCGACTCCTGGGTATAACCAGCGTATGCGATTCGTCGGCCTATCCCGTGCCAAACAGCGGAACTTCTCATTGGATGTAGGCGAGAAAGTCCTGCTGGCTAAGCCAGGGAGAAGCGAAAGATGGGCTGAATTCCGGTTTCTAGGGAAGGGTAGTCGTGGTCTCCATGCCGCGGAAGTCGGTGTGCAGGGGGATGTGGATCCGGTCTCCTTCGTTCGCTATCCCACCTTTGCCGAGGCTCAGGCCGCGCAGTCGTCCATCTTGGAACTGTGCAAACGAGGAGAAACCGTGGATCTGGTGCTCGGACAGCCCACGGTCGCCGGCGCCGCACCCCTTTATTCGATCATTCATCGTGCCAGCGGACGTAAGGTGGGAGAGATGTCCGCCAGGTTCACCCGGGATATTCAGGCTACCCGGCAGTCGCTCCAAGGGTGGGGTGGTGACTTCCCTCCACCCGTCCGACTTGAGGGCTGCTGGGTCCGCGGCGTCTATACGGCCACCCCGGGCGACTGCGAGTCGATGGACGGTCTGCCTGCGGAAGTGGCGGCCGGACTTATCTGGTGCTACGTCGAGGTCGAAGGATTCGCGAAGGCGATCTGGCCTTGAGCATCCTGTTCTTTTTCTATTTCTTATATAAATGCCCCTCCAGAACGCCACCGAGTGCCGGGACGAACTTCTCGCCTATTTCCGCAAGCATCTTGTCGGGCCCGCCGAAGGCGCGAACGAGATCATCCCGCTGACGCGTCGCTTCAAGCCTAGCAACGAGTATCTGACGGGGACGCTCTACCCCCAGCTGCCTGACGACCTTCCTCCCGATCCCACCGAGGTCCGAGAGACGGGCCATGCCGAGCGATACGACGGCGCCGCCGAAGATTCAGGGGAGTCCGCCGCGAGGGAGGCTTCCAATAAGATCCGTAAGCAGTCCAGCTGCGGCATCACCTTCACGGTGCCCGCAGGCACCGGCGTTTTCAAGGTCAAGGGCGAGTTCGGACGTTATCTCCCAGGGGAATCCTCTGCCGACGGCCGTGACTGCGCTTGGACTCGCCAGCCTGCTGCATTCGAATTAGATGTGCCCTGCACGAGCACCGGTAACGAATCGTATGCCCATGATCGCGGCATGCCTCCTGAGTCGGTCTTGCGTGTTTTGGTCCGTGAACCTGTCGGGGAAACTCGGACGATCACGGTCACGCTGGTGAACAGCAACTTATGCGAATCGAATAACCATCTCAACGTCACCCGCCTCTCATTCTTCCAGGTCTGCATGGAGGTGTCGCTCGGTTCCGGGGCATTTGTGGAGCGTCCCTCTCGTGGCATCACCGGGATGGATGCCGACCGTATGGAAGCGCTCCTTCTTCATCTGCATAGCAAAGAGTATGCGATCGGTCATGGCTGTGCAGCAGCTTGGCAGTCCGGAGAACAGGCGCCGACCAAGATCCGTGCGGAATTCCTTCCGCATTCCGACGTCCTGCCTCTGGTCGCACCGACGGACCGAACGGCTAACCTGAACATGGGCGTGCTGTCTGCGGATGATACGGCCGCTGCCCTTGCGCTCCTTGACGAAATCCCGACGAAGTATGCCGCCTGGATCGAGCAGACGCGTACGTCACGTTCTGCGGGCGTTCCGAGCGAATTCAAGCAGGTTGCCGAGGATCAGCATGCACGCTGTGTTGCTTCCGTTCGACGCATCACCGCTGGCATCGAAGCCCTTCGCGGCGATGCGGATACTCTTCTGGCCTTCACCTTGGCGAACAAGGTCATGCTTGAGGTCATGCGTCGCTCCGAATGGGAGCGTGATAAGTCCGCGGGAACGCCTTACGATCCGGCGCAGGCCAAGTCTGTTGCTGGATGTAACTGGCGTCCATTCCAGCTGGCTTTCGTCCTTCAGTGCCTGACTAGCATCACCAAGCGAGACGGAGAAGACCGCAAACTCTGCGACCTGCTCTGGTTCCCGACGGGTGGCGGCAAGACGGAGGCTTACCTTCTTCTTACCGCGTTCACGCTCTTTTATCGTCGACTGAAGCCGCAGGGGAATGCCGCCTCATCGGGTGGCGTCGCCGTGATGATGCGATACACCCTGCGACTTCTCACCGTAGACCAGTTCGTGCGCGCTTCGCGTATGATTTGCGCTGCCGAACACGTCCGCTCCCTTCATCTGCGGCTAAAGGGTACTCCTAGGATCAGCCTGGGAATGTATGTGGGCGGAAGCTCGACTCCGAACAGTTTCGATGAAGCCAAGAAGGCGTTGGATAACGTGAAGAAAGGCGTGCCCATGGAAGGCAAGGGAAGCCCCTGCAAACTCGTTTCCTGTCCTTGGTGTAATACGGCCATCGCTCCTGCCCACTACAAGGTGGACCTAAAGATGAAGCGCATCGCTTTGCCTTGTCCGAATCAAGGCTGCGATTTCAAGTCGGATATCCCTGTCCATGTCGCCGACGATGAGGTGTTCGCCGCCCGCCCTTCATTGATCATCGGTACGTTGGACAAATTCGCCCGTCTCGCGTTCAAGCAGGAAGCCGGTAACCTGTTCGCCACCGACGGCGCCAACATGAAGCCCGATCTGGTTATCCAGGACGAACTGCACCTGGTGAGCGGCCCTCTGGGCACGATCTCAGGCCTTTATGAGGCTGCGGTCGACAGACTGTGCGAGTCCGCCGATGGGGTTCGTCCCAAGGTCATCGCCTCCACCGCGACCATCCGTAACGCAGGCCGACAGGTGGCCAATCTCTTCGACCGTGAGGTCGTTCAGTTCCCTCCGCCTTATATCGACTCGCGCGACTCCTTCTTCGCCCGGGAGCTGGGCGGTGCCGAAGGCATCGCTAAATCTCGCCGGTACGTTGGCTTGTTTGGCGCGAACAAGACAACCCAGAGCGTCATGATTAAGTCAGCGGGCGTCATGCTGCAGGGTGCCAAGGAACTGGATGCCGCTCCTGCGGTAAAGGACCCCTATTGGACCACTGTCGGCTATTTCTGCAGCTTGCGTGACCTCGGTGGCGCGATCGTCAGGGTACAGGACGACGTTCGCGTCTTGATCGAGACTTTGGGCGGCCTTCCCGGCTCGAAAGGACCGCGTAATCCTGAAAGTCCCCTGGAACTCACCAGTCGTGTCGACGAGCAAGGGCTTGTCGCGACACGTGCTCAGCTGGGAGAGTCCTTGGAGACGGGCAGGGCGGTGGACTCGGTGCTATGCTCCAACATGATCTCTGTCGGCTTGGATATCCCTCGCCTCAGCCTGATGTTCATGCTCGGACAGCCCAAGACCACGGCCGAATATATCCAGGCCTCCAGCCGAGTAGGACGCAAGTATCCTGGACTGGTCTTCATGCTCTACAGTCCGACCCGTTCGCGTGACCGTTCTTTCTATGAGCATTTCCAGCGCTACCACGGAAGCTTCTATGCCGAGGTCGAGGCGACCAGCGTGACCCCGTTTGCCTCCCGTGCGCGTGAACGAGCCCTTCATGCGGCTTTCGTCATCATCGCGCGTCATACGGTCTCGGGGCTTTCCGGTGATCAGGGGGCGCGTGCCTTTGATCCTGATTCTGATGCGGTCCAGGCTATCCGTACCTATCTGCTCGATCGTTTTTCCCGTCAGGACGCGTCCGAAGCGGAGGACATCGGGCGTCATCTGGATTCGATCATCGGCCGTTGGGCGGCTAAGTCCGCCGAATACTCGGCCGGTCTTTGCTACGCCGATAATCCTGATCCGAATGGTAACCTTCTCGTGTCGTTCGATACGCAGTCGGCGATGCTCGAGGAGCCGGCTAACGAGTTTCCCACCATGAACCAGATGCGCAACGTCGACGCGATGTGCAGCATCTCCGTCCTCCCTAAATAACCGACATCATGAGCAACATTAAGATCCGCCGCCCGCAGTTGACCGAGACCTTTGGTATCGGTTCCATCTTCGACGCGCCAGGAATGTCCCTGATGATTTCGGAGACAGGCTGGGACTCTTCCAAACTGATGGAGATCGAGGAACCGCGGCTTGTCCGTCGACTCAAGGTGGAGCGGCTTCTCACGCCGGTCGCTTGTGACGATGGTTTCAAGACTTCACCCTCTGTCCCGGCCCGCCGATTCCCTGCCTGGGCCTATTGCCCTAACTGCAAATCCCTGAAGAAGTTGTCTGATTTCGGCCCGATCCAGAGCGTGAAGCGCTGTCCGGGCAAGGACTGCAATGGTCAGCAATTATTACCATCCCGTGTCGTCGTCGCTTGTCCCGCCGGCCACATCGACGATTTTCCCTGGTTCCGTTGGGCCCACACCAACAAGACCTGTACGGTTCCTGAGGGCAAAGGAAAGCTGACCTTGGTCTCGACCAACAGCTCGACGTCCTTCGCCGATATGCGCGTATCTTGTCAGTGTGGTGCTTCTCGTGACCTCGGCGAGGTTCTCATGCCTGCCGCACTTTCTAGCGTAGGAATGAATAACTGTCAGGGTGGTACGCCCTGGCGAGTCGGCGGCGAAAAGGAGGAGTGCGGCCATACCGTGAAGGTGCTCCAGCGAGGTGCTACCAACGTCTATTTCCCGATCCGTCAGAGCGCTGTGTCGATTCCTCCCTATTCGGGACACATGCACATCGTTGCAAACGCCTTGTGGAACATGTTCAAAGCCCTGGATCCTGATTCTGATCTTTGGAAGATGAACGTGGCACATCTTGCCCCGATCCACAACCTGACGCCCAATGAATTGTCCGAAGCGCTGAACAAGAAGCGCGCGGAGGTGGCTGGTCTCGACGGGGATGAGGATGTGAAACTCGATGAGTTCGAGGCCCTGTCCAGGCCTCCCAAGAGCGGTAGTTTCCGCGACCAATTCCTTGCCGAGAAGGTGCAGGTTCTTCCGGAAGGGCATTCTACCTGGCTCAAATCGGTCACCCTTGTGAAGAGGCTTAGGATGGTCACGGCGCAGGTCGGATTCAGTCGTATTGAGTACCCTCTGGACGATAAACTGATCAGGGACTTGAAGCTTGAAGCCGATGGAAAGAAGTGGCTTCCTGCCAACGAAGTTCGGGGCGAGGGTATTTTCCTCGAATTAGACCCTGTTCACATGTCCGAATGGCTTGCCAAGAACAAGGAGGCTCTGGGCGTTCGACTTTCACATGTGCTGCATAAGGCGAGCGGCAGCCGGATCATCCAGCGAACCGAGCTGCCCTCTTCCGCTCAGGTCATCGTCCTCCACACGCTCTCGCATATGCTCATCAATGAGCTGGCGATGGAGTCGGGCTACTCGGCTTCCTCGATCCGCGAGCGTATCTACTGCCTGGAAGGCACTGAGAAGGGTAGGCAGCGGCTCGGCCTTCTGATCTATACCTCATCTTCTGACTCTGAGGGCAGCCTAGGGGGCCTCGTCCGACAGGGAAGTCCTGAGCGACTGTCGGGGCTCCTTGATAAGGCGTTTGAAGCGGCGAAGTGGTGCTCTAATGATCCGCTCTGTTCGGAGACCTCGCCGGAGCAGGGTCAGGGTACTGACGGGATGAATATCGCCGCCTGCCACTGCTGCAGCCTCCTTCCCGAGACCTCCTGCGAGCTTTTCAACGCCCTCCTTGATCGAACCCTCCTTACCGGGGGTAACGGCATCACCGCATTCATTTCCTAATTCAACATCCCCATGGCCAAATTCTATCCTGACATCGAGCCCAACCCCCAGAAGAGCGAAGCTGAGTATAAGCTATATCGGGCCTTGAAGCGTCTTCCTGATGATTGGTGCGTCCTGCATTCTGTCTATGTACACCAGCATGGATATAAGCGCTCCTCAGAAGCCGACTTCCTGGTTTTCTCACCAAAGGGCATCATGGTCATCGAGGTGAAAGGCGGCCGGGTTTATTCCCGGGATAGGATATGGTATTTCGAGAATCGATATGGAGACGTGAACACGAAGACGGAATCTCCTTATCGTCAGGCAGAATCCGGATGGCACGCATTGAAAAAGACTGCTGAAATGCGTGAAGGTGCCAAGGCATTGCTGTCTAAGGCTGCGCAAGGGTGGGGCTGCTATTTCCCGGATTGCAACATCCCTCACGAGCTTGTCTCGGCTAATGAGTGGCCAAGGGAGATGATCTGCGATGGAGCTCGAATCGACGGGAAACCTACCGAAGACATTGTCGCCGAGATGGCTGATTTTGTCTTCAAGAAGGACTACTTCCTGGCCGCTCAGAAGGGTAAGATGACGCCGTCCGAGCTGCGTCCTTCCGAAGTCGAAGCCCTCGTGGATCTTTTCCGTCCGAGTTTCGACGCCGTACCCTCCATGGTAACTTCCGTCGATATGGCGGACGGACTCATGCTCAACCTTACGTCGGAGCAGGGAGATGTGCTCTGGCGTATCGGCGGCGCGGATCGCCTGCTGGTGGATGGCCCCGCGGGTACGGGGAAGACCCTTATGGCCGTGACCCGTTTTCGTGCTTTGCTGTCAGGGGATAGCAGCCTGCGGGTAGGTCTGGTATGCTTCAACGGTCTGCTCGCAGAGCACCTACAGACCCAGAATCTGCTCCTGGCTCAGACTGACAGGTCTTTCATCGGCACCGTGCATGAACTGCTGCGTGGCTATTCCCCTTCGTTGAAGGCTAATCCTGCGGATCATGCTGGCTGCCTGAAAGACCTTAAGGCGTGGGCTAAAGATAATCCAGGTGGCGTATATGACGTGTTGCTCGTCGATGAAGGCCAGGATCTGCGTTCGCAGCCAATCCTTTGCGAAGCGCTTGGCCTTCTGCTCAAGTCGGGCTGGGGTGATGGCAAGTGGGTTTGGTTCGAAGACAGGTCTCAGTCCTTGATCAAGGGTGGGGTTGATGATTTCAAACCGCCGTACAAGAACTCATACAGCCTCTGGAAGAACGTCAGGAATACTTTGGAGATCGCTGATTTCGCGAACAAATCTGTCAGCAATCCAGCTGTCCCTTCTGATATCTCGGGACATAAGGTAAACTCGGTTATGCATCGTCAGGATGGGCAAGAGGGCAGGTATCTCGAGCTTGAGGCCGCCGTCTCCTCGCTTCTAGCCAAAGGATTCAAGCCAGAGCATATCGTCATTTTGGACTACTCCGGTAACAATGAACATCTTGCGTCTGTGAAAGGCATCGCGAAATGCAATGCCTACGGATGGACAAGCATGCCTCGGCGCGGCGTGATCCGCTACTCGACCGTCCGCAAGTTCAAGGGGATGGAGTCTCCTGCGGTGGTCGTCTACAATGTGAGCGGTGCGATCGAGAAGGATGATCCTTTGTTCTATGTCGCCTCTACCAGACCTAAGATTAGCCTGACCATCCTGGCTACGCAGGATGCGATGATGTCCATCTCGAAACTGCTTTCGACCTAGCGAACTAGAAATTCCAGATGTTCGTCGCTAGCTCCGCCAGTGTTGAACATCTGGATTTAATGGCGTTTTCGTCCATTGCTCCCGGGTTTTCGATGCCGCCATTGAGTGCTACGCCTGGGTCGATTTCACCCGTCTCGACATCTGCCAGGAACATGTTGCCGAGCGAATTCGTGCATTGTTTGAGGTTCGCCAGGCTGATGAAGCCCATCTGAATGGCCTCATCGTCCGTGTCCATGTCGTCGGGTATGATCAGTCCTTTTTTGGCATTGATCACTCCTTCGTCATCGGAGGCTGACTGCAGGTAGAGCTGATGGATTTTCTTAGGATTTCTCAGTGCGGCCTGCATCCTGCTGGCGATCAATCGAGGGAGTTTCTGGTCTCTGCCGAAGATGTTGTGTCGCTTGAATGCCTCTTCGAATTCGAAGCGATCCGGGAAGCCTTCGATGGATCGTAGATAATCGTACACACTACGCTCCATTGTTTCTGGATCATCGGAATGTTTCCCTCTGTAGATCTCGTTGGCTAGTTGAGAGTAAGGCTTCTCGATGAAATTACCGCCGGACTTCGTCACGATGAGTTTCATGCGAGCCCGTTCGAGTGCAAAACTCACGCGTCGCAGAGCATCCTCTGCTTTCGAAGGGTCCTGTTGGAGGCGGAGCAAGACGCTCAGCAGGATGGGGCGAGCGACCTTGTCGCGCATTACGACGGACACCGGATATGCTGACGAAAGATCATAGCGTTTTTTTGTGATGGTCATCACGTCTTTTGATCCGTTATCCAGTCCCTTGATCAACGGGGCGCTGAAAAGGATGATCTTCAACAAATCAGAGTGTGTCCTGGCCGGGTCCTTTGATTGGGTGAGGGCGTCATTGAACTCGTTGAAAAGATCGTCCATGCGGGCGAACTTCCTGGTTGCGAGCCAGATGGTCCTTAGGCCGTTGTTGATGCCTGAGTCATCGTTCTTTAGCCCGAGCATCCGCTTGATCGAGAGTCTGTCGTGGTCGAAGGTCATCTGAACCTGCAACTGCTGCTGTTCGGATGTGCCGTGTGTGAAGAACGCACTCTTGATGAGTTCCCAGGGTTCAAGTTTGGTTCCACCGGCATTGATGGAGGCAAATACACGCATTCCTTCCTTCCGCTGGTCGGTCTCGATGATGATCAGCCTAACTCCTTCCGCGATTCTCTTGTAGATGATGGCCGCAGCAAGGCGGGTATTGCTAGTCTGGTTTTCGCGTACGTAAGCGTCGCAGGCGCGTTTAGCTAGTTTGTCCAGGCACCTGCCGGCTTTGAATAGTTGGGTGGACTGCAGGGATGTAGCCCAGGTCGCGTTTTCTTCGACCACTTCTTCTTCGTAAGCGTCACCGTTAGGCGAAAAGTCAGGCTCCATGTTGATCGCGACCTCACGGTATGCGGCGCGATCGCTGCAGACGGCATCGTTCCCTGCCATGTGCATGATCCTCGGATTGATAAGGTCGCTCTGCCTTATCGTTCTCTTTGCCTTTTCGAGGGTTTCTGGGTCAGCGAGCTTGGCCAGGCTCCAAAGAAGGATGGTAAGGGTGGTCAGGCGTTGCTGGCCGTCCACCAGGTCGAGTTTCCCCGTCGCCTCATCCTTGCATACCACGATCGAACCTAGGAAATGTCCTCTTGGGTCGGAACCCGTCGTGAAATCAAGCCCATTCAAGATGTCTTGAAATAGGTTCGTGATCAACTCTTCGGTCCATTTGAAGGTACGCTGGTAGTTTGGAACATCGAAGGCAGGGTATCGTGCTAGCAGGGATTCGAGGCTGATTACTTCTGCGTTTAGGGGCATATGTGTTTATTAAAAACGATTCTTGTAGGGTCAATTGATTAACGGCATGATGGGTTCGGATGACGAAAGAGGAATGGGATGCCCTTGATTACGAAGGCCGCAAAGCGCTGCTGACGGAATCCGCATGCCTTGAGGAGCCAGTCGAACTGGATTACGCGAAACAACTGGAGCCCTTTTTTGACCAAAGTCCTGAGGTCGAGATGCGCGTAAGGAGATTCGTGGATATCTCGATGATAGACCTGGGGTCATGTGGCATCCTTGCGCCCTATCTCAGGTCAGATGGCGAGGCGGAGTCGGAGAACGTCTGCTCTGGCCTTCTTCGCGAACTCCAGTCAGATCCTGAGACTGAAGACTACGACAGAGACCTAGGAATGGATTCCCATCAGTTATGCGAGTTCCGTGAACGTCTTCTCGATCGTGTACGGATTTCACTATTCCAAGGGCAAGACTCATACGAACTTGAACTCTTTAACAGCCTGGGGGCTGTATTCGTCGAGAAGGTGACTATGTTCATCGAGAGCTGGGATGATGAAGGAAATTGGACTCCTCTTAATCTGACATTGAATTCCTACTCTGACGGACGTCCGGCGGAGGTGATTTACCCCTGGGAGGGTCCTGAATCGCACGGGAGACTATGCGAATACGGTGAATGGCTCGAACTGGACGGCGAGGAGGTTGCCTACAAGACGGTTGACGAACTGATCGCCGATTACAGGGCCGACGTCATCGCCGAGGCTGACCGTGACCTAGATCGCGAACTCGACGATGCTTTCGGCGCCGAATTCGAGCTCCCGTCCCCCGATGACTCCGAAGAGCAGGGCCCCGTTCGCTTCGGGGATTCAATCGTTGAAGGGGAGTAGGGGTTGCTCTCGACCCGGGCCTCGTGGGGGCGTCTACCCGATGAGTATTGACCGCTTATTCAGTAATATTAGGAATATGTTTCATGAAACCCACCAAGTCGAGTCTCGCTCAGCTGCTTTGCGGAAACCATCGTATCACCGTCCCCCTTTATCAGCGCAAATACGAATGGGAGAAGGACCGCATCAAGGCGTTCTGGGATGATCTCGCCAAGCTTCTGGAACCCGGCCAGGAGAATACATTGCATTACATGGGCACCATGGTACGCCTCGACGAGGCTCCGGGAGATGACGGACTGACCCAGTTCATGGTCATCGACGGACAACAGCGAATCACGACCTTGATGCTGCTGATGAATGCATTGCGTGGTTACCTCGAGAAGTCTGCCATCCTGAACGATTCAGCCGCCAAGGACGTAGTAACTGAGAGGCTCCTCGCTTATTCCGGTCAAGGTATCAACGATAGGCTGCACATAAAGCCGTTGCTTGCTGGAGACTACTTTTCAATGCAGCGTGACGGCACGGATCCGATCCGTAGGTTTATTCCTACAGAGTTTGATCGTGAATCCTTTAACCGACTTATCTACAGCAGGACGCCGCTTAAGCTGTATCGGCACTTCAAGCACTATAAGGTATTCCTTGAATCCGTAGATGACGCCGCCGCTGCTTTCAATACACCCGCCGATAAGGTGAAGTTCGTCCATTCGGTTTTCGATGCTCTGAGGCGCATGAATTTCGTCTACATTTGCCTAGATAAGAACGACAAGCCTCAGCAGATCTTCGAGAGCATAAATTATCGCGGTAAGCCTCTCAGCGCCACGGACTTGATCCGTAACCATGTCATCCGCATAGCAGACGAAGACAACGCCCGACAGCAGGTCTTCGATCGTGTCTGGAAGCCGATTCAGCACGAACTCCAGCGTAACGACGACGACGACAGGCCTGAACTATTCGAGGAATTTTTCCGTGCCTACGTCGCCATGCGGAGCGGCGTCTGTTCCGACAGCGAATTGTATGAGAAACTGACCGAGCTTTATCCTCATGTGGACGCAGAGGCTACTCCTGATCTGATCAAGCGACTCACTCCTTTGTGCGAATACGCTAGTATTTATCGCAAACTGGCTTCTCCGAATGCTGACGAGCTGAGGACAGAGTTGGGCAGGGCTATCTATAACTTCTCGAAGTTGAATTTCATCACGCCCATGTCCCTGCTGATGAAATTCTACAGGAATGGCGCCTCCCATCCGGCCGACCAGGACATCATCGATACTTTGGCCGTGCTTGAATCTTACTACGTACGGCGTGCGATCCTTGGTCATCCTGTGAAGGGCATGGCCCAGATGTTCAGCCAGATCGTCAAAAACTATGACCTGAAAGCCAGGGAGGGTGCCCCTGTTGCGGATGCAGCGTTTGCTGCATGGCTCAAGAGCCAGTTGGTTGACCTTACTGGGGCTCGCAAGCCTTTCTCCGGTCTCGAACCCGTCACTGACCTGGAATTGAAAGAGGAAGCGATCAAGGCTGACGTTTATCAGAATTCCCGAACGGTCACTAAGTACGTGCTTGTCGAATATGAGATCGAGAAAAGCGGCGATTCAACTCGCGAACTCGAGTCTTGCGAGATCGAGCACGTTATGCCTCAGGAGATCGAGCCTTGGATGGACGATATCAAAGCATGGCATCCCGACCTGAGAGACGACGTGCAGCTCATCAATGAGCGGGTTGATTATCGTGTTCACACCCTCGGGAATCTAACCCTGATCTCCTCTGGCGGGAACAAGGCTCTACGTAATAACACCCTGAGAGAGAAGAAGGCTGAGCCCAAGTACGGCTATGACTCATCCAACTATCAGATGACAAGGGCCGACTTTGGTGAAGGCGTCACTCGGTGGTCGTTTGGCGACATTGATTCGCGGTCGATCAAGATGTTTGATTTCATAATCGAACGCTTTGCATACGTGCCGAAGTGGAGGCTGAGGGGTTGATCTGATAACTCCCCATGGCGCTTAAGTCTTACGTCTCAACGATTCCCGCCCTTGCGGCTAGGTTTGATGCCATCTTGGTGGAGTCGTATCAACGTCCTTACAGCTGGGAGGAGTCACAGATCGAACGATTATTCGTAGACCATTTCTTTCCTTTGGTTGATGGCACCAGGGATGATTTCCGTGGCGACCCTTTCGTCGGCACGGTGGTCTTGCTTCCTGTGAGCGGTAAGGCCGGTTCGGCTGAGATCGTAGATGGTCAGCAGCGGACGGCTACGCTGACGATGATCCTTTCGCATGCGATCAGGATGCTTCGTGCCGAGAGCCCGAAGAAAACGGATGCCGAATTCGGTAAGATCATTCCGTTTCCAGATCGCAGCCCCTGGCTTAGTCTGAGGGAAGAGGACCGTGATGCCTATAGGCTAATCATGAATCCTTGGCTCGATGAGGATAAGCTTCATGATAGGCTTGTGAGCGCAGCCAGGGATTCGGGCAAGCTTCGCAGCATCCATAAGGCTTATCGAATCATTGATTCTCAGCTGCGTTCGTATCTGGACCAGGCAGCTGAAGTGAAGCCAGGAAAACCATCCATTGGCGGGCACGAGGCCTTACGTGCTTTGGTCGCTTTTGTAAGGGATGAACTGCGTGTCGTCGTGGTGGAAGTGGATACCCCTGGCCAGGGTCTGGCTGTTTTCGAAGCGCTGAACACCGCCGGCCTCCCTCTTACATTGGAGCAGTTGCTCAAAAACTGTCTCATGCGAGTATTCAATTCGCCTTCTTGCCATGCCAAGATCGACCTGAGTTGGAAGCGTTTTGAGCAGTCCATTTCAGAGGGACCTCACCGGACGAAGTTCCTACTACACTACTACGTGGCGCACCATGGGCCGGTGACCAGTCGTTCGGCTTATGGGTGTTATCGCAGCCTTGCCGAATCTCTCAAGCGAGAGGATGGGGATGCAGGCTTGGATTTCTTGTTGCTTAACCTCGAAGATAACTGGTCGTTTTATAACTCGATCTCTGGACCGGTGAAGACCCTTGGCGGAGACGTGTGCATGCCTGCCTTTCTGGCCGTCTTTTCGATTTCTGATGAGGGATCCTTGGATGAATCTGTGGATTCTGCCAGTTATGCGCTCGAGTCCGCCTTGATCAGGTGCCAGATCGCCGAGCGTGGATTAGGTAAATTGCGATCCGCAGTTACCACGCTTTGCGGGTTGATTCGCAAGATGAAGGCGGGGAAATCTAGCCCGTCTGATATCGGTTCATTGATTCGTTCCGAGCTAAAGAAGGTGGTGCCTTCTGATGACGAATTCTGCGAAGCGATTGCTTCCTGGGATGATCTGAAACCTACAAGTCGTCGTGCAGGCCTTTTCCTCAGGCGGATCAATCACTTCCTTAGGGCAGGAGGAAGGGACGAGATGCTTGATCGTGAGGCATATCTCGTGGGTGACATGGTTGCCATATGGGCTTGCGAGCAAGAAAGGCATATTTCTGATGCCAAGCTCGCCTCCATGGGTTTCAAGGATATCGATTCTTACGATTCGCTCACGGTATCGATCGGAAACCTCATTTTGAAGCCACGCTCAGGTCGTGAAGCTGCCGTAAAGGTCAATGACGGCCTTACCACCAATAAACACACTGCTTCTCAGATCAAATCACGGAAGAAGTGGTTAGGCGTACAGGCATGCAAGGTCTGGTTTTTCTAGCCCACATTTTCATACAGCCTTGGCTGCCTAACGTCGAGTTGAGCAACCGCCTCCGAGGCTTCTCGGGATTACTGCGGGATCACTAGCTCGAGTAGTGCGAGGTGTGTGCCCTTGTTGCGAATCGTCGCCTCTAAGATATTAAGCCCGCGTTGCAGGTGCCTCTTGAAGTGCTCGGCAGGGTCGATTTCTCCTGACTTCAGTACTTCTTGCCTATGCCTGATCCAGAACGCGGCTGCGATCTCATCGGAATAGTCCCCTGCGAAGACATGCCAGTTCACCGAAACCACTTCATCGGGTTTCAGTTTCTTGGCGGTGTCACCGCTCGACTCCTGCTGGTCGCTGGAGGCATCCTTGACGTCTTTGCCGAACGGGGGAGGGGAAGATTCTTCCCTCAAGGATGCGGTTACGGCCCATCTCATGAGCGTATTCCAGTTTCTGATGCCGGTCAGCACCTTGAGGGTCTTGAGCTGAGAGCTTCCTCTCGGCGTAGCCACGATGGTTTGAATGGGTGCCTTCATGTCAGGAGAAATATCCCTCTAGAACCTGGGTTGAACGGGTCTTTTCGTTGAATTGCAGGGAATACATGTTGCCTACGCCATGTCGCATCGCCTCCAGGTACTTTCCGAAGATTTCCGTATCCGTAGAGAGGATGATGACCTGGTGGGAGGCTTGATGGAAGTAGTTCTCAGCCAGATTCATCCGGTGCTTTTCGTCGAGTCTCCCCATCGGAGTATCAATGACCGTCGGGAGCGGTCTTCCTGAGACCTTACTCAGCCCCCATAGCACCGCGTAGGCCAGGATCTGACGTTCGCCGCTGGATAGCTGATCATACTCGATCAGGTCTCCGTCCGGCTTCGTTAGGACAAGTTCCAATGTAGCATGGTCGATACCGATCGATTTGATGAGACTTTCCTTGCCTACGAGCCTCAGGAACGCGTCCGTGATCAGTTCTGAAACTTGGTCCACCTTCTTTCTGGTGCTGGCGGCCTTGAAGCGCCTGATCGATTCCCGCGCCTGCTCAGCTCTTAGTTTCTTTGACTGGATCTCTTTGAGCCCCCTGAAGGAACTTTCGGCGTTATCTTTGGCATTCTGTGCCTTGACCAGACGGGGCATCGCCGCTTTCAGGCGCTCCGCGCAATAGTCAAACTGGGCTTTAGTGCGGAGGTTCTCATCCGCAGCTTCTTCTTTCTTCTTTCTGAGCAATTTGATGAGTTCGGCGTCCGGTACGTTCATGAGCTGATGCCTGATCTCGTCGAGCTCGGCGTTGGCTGCATTGGTGTCTTTCAGGAGTTCTTCGACGTCTGACTTCGCTGTGGGGAGGATCTGCCGGACGGCCAGTTCGAGCTTTGGCTCAAGCTTATCGTCCGCGTCCAATATGACATCCCCGCTGTTTGGTCGATTGGTTCGTGTCGAAGCCAATATTTCGGCGATAAGCTTGGCGTCTACGGTTTTACCGAGGCTTTCTGCGAGCTTTTTGACCGTGGATTTGTCGCGTTTCTCATCATGATCGGCGAGGGCGCAGGACCGACGGATATTCGTCTCGGCTCCGGCCTGGATGCATGCCGTGTCCAGAAGAGGTTTGGCGAGGAGCAGGAAGGCCGGGCCTTCGGCTAATTCCCGGAAGGTTTCACGCAGCGTTTCTATTTCCTCCAGCATTTTAAACTCCATTTCCTGGAGTGCCTTGCTTTGTTCCTGAAGTTTTCCGCCGGAGTCGACGTATCGTTTGTCTGCTTCTTCTAATGCCTTGGAAGACTTGGCGTGATTTTTCTGAGCGATGTCTGCCTCATTTTGGCAACGATCCGCTTCTGCCATTGCTTCTTTAAGTTCGTCTTCCGCCTTCTGGAAGGCCACCTGTTCGGCGCTGCCGGAGCTTTCCTTGACCAGATTTCCGATGTAACGGGTCAGATCCGTTTCGAGCCTCTCGATGAGGTTAAGTCCCAGCAGTCCATTCAGCGCTGATTGGATGAGTTCGCGGGTCTCTTTCTGGTCTGAAAGCCGCACGATATCTTCTCCGTCAAAGAAGAAAAGACTGGCGAGCGAGGCAGGGAAGTACCCTTCGATGTGCTCGTTCCAGTTGGTGGCAAGGGTGGGGTCGATTTCCATCGCCTTGTCGTCGGGCAGGATGTGCACCGTGAACTTCTCCTCGATCTCTCCGCCGATTTTTTCCCAGCTTCTGGACACTTTCAGCCTTTGTACCTTGCCAGCCACCTTGCGGTGATAGGTAAGAGTGACCGACGTCGTCTCTCCGGGCTTGGCTGATTTCGAGATCAGCGAGGCCAGGTATTGGTTGTACCCTTTGCCACCGCGGTTAGAGCACTGCGCGTTGCTCCCGTGTAGGCAGAGCAGGATGGCGTTGCGCATCGTCGTCTTTCCCCGGCCATTGAGGCCACCGACGAGCACTACCGGTTGCTCAGCGCTCTTCGGGGTGAGGTCGATGGTCGTCTCGCCCGCATACAGGCCGAGATTCTTTAATGTCAGTGTTTCGATTACCATCGTCTGGCTTAGGCAATGGGTTGATCTGGCGATTTTGGCTCCTCGCCTTCCTCGACCTTGAAGCCCCCTAGTCCGAGGTTGAGGTAGAAACCCTTGGCTTCTTCTCGTGAGCCAAAGAGGTGTTTTTTCATGATAACATCGATCTCATCCATGAGTCCTGTCCGTCGTGCGGAGTGGCGGACATTATTCTCTGCGCCGATGAGGTCGCGGATCATCTCATAACGATTCTGGTCGCCTTCGCAGGCTTCTTTGAGAGCCGCGAAATCTTCGGGCTTAAGGCCGAGGCTGTCGTCCATCCTGATTCCAGGGAAATCCTGACCGGTCATCTCCTTGAAGATCACGGGCAGATTGTCTTCCAATTCATGCTTTTCGGTGACCCAGATTCGGCGAATCTCGTGTAGTTCCGGCAGGGTGATGAGCTCGAGTTTCTTGACTTCTTCCGGGCCAAGTCGACGGGCCTCGGATTGGGCTTTGAGCAGGAGTCGTAGCCAGTTCTCTCTTGAGGACTGTGTGTATGGCCCCGGCACTGGTTCGCCATTGAGCATGGTGACGCTACCGCCCATGCGCCTGAAGTCGCGAAGCAGGTGATCCTTATGCTCCGGGTTCTTCCGGAAATCCAACGCATTACGAAGGTCGAGCATGGGCTTCATCCATTTCTTTTCATGGTCGTTGCGAACCATTGCGGACATGGATTTGTCTTCTTCCACTAGGGTGCACACCCAGCAGCCAAAGCGGCTGTCACCGCAGGAAGGGGTGCTGGTATCCACGACGAGAGGGCATTCGCCGTCGGCGGAAGCGCCGGCGTACATGCCGAGGAGGTCCTTGTTATTGTGACCCCATGGGTTCTCGTCCGAGGTGAGGTAGGTCCATACGTCGTCATTGGACCAGTCTTCGATCGGAGTGTAGACCATGCATCCGGACATCGTGCTGTTCGGGCTGAGACGATCTCGTGCGCGGAATTTTTCGTTGCGGGCAAGTACCTTGGCTCGCGCGTTACTTTCCTGCTTACGAGCTCCGAGGAGCAGGATCGCCTCCTTGGACTGTTTCACGACCGACATGATGAACGCGTTTGATGGACGGATCTTTAGGCGTTCTGTGCACCACCGGAACTTGTGGCGCGGGGCAGGGTAGCCCTTTCCGATCAGGTTTACCCAGAAACTGTCCTCTACGCGGGGCATCAGTCGGTTGGGCTTGATAGGCAGATCTTGATCGGCGGCTGCTTTGGCCATTCGGTCGAGGGAGAGTCCGACCCACATTGCTACGACCGGATTCTCGACGAGTGTGTCGGTGCTGACCACGTAAATGGGCTTGGTACGTTTCTCCTTGGGCAGCGCGGCGATCGCCTTCCAGGTTACTTGCAGGGTGGCCGACGAATCTTTTCCTCCGCTGTAGCCGACGATCCACGGCGTGTCGTCTGCCATGTATAGCAGCTGGATCTCCTCCATCAGGTGAGCTACTACGGTCTTGAGACCGTGCTCGGCGAAGATGGATTTTTGGATGGGGCCGCTCATGATCAGAATCCGGAATTACTCTCGGCGGCGAACTCGTTGGCGTCAGGCTCTAGTCCGATCTTCCTCTTGATGTAAGCAGAGGCTAGAAGGATGCTTGCAGACGACTTGCTGATCTTGCCTTGGATGACGACGCGATTTTCCCAGTCTTCGTTGGTTCGGCTCCAGTCGATTTCCTTAAGCTTCCCGATGTATCGCTTCCAGTCCTGTCGATTGTAGGTCAGCAACGAATTGCCGACTCGACCGATGGCATGCATGACCACGCCGCTGGGGGCGATGCTGTTATCACGCACTTCGGAGGCAGTGAGCGTCTCGTCCGCGACGTATTTCCAGTCTGGGAAGTTCTTGGCTACGGTCTCCCAGAAATCACGACAAACCAGCAGGTCTTCTCCGAGATCCTTGGTGCTTGCCGCACCCTTCATGAGCTCGGTGTTGGCTCCTACGATGTTGGAATAGGTGAAAAGTTTCTTGGAGCGACGGGCGAGGGAGGTCTTTTCGTACTCTGTCGTACGACGAAGGGTGGGCGAAACTTTTACGAGGTCGCGACCCAGGTTGGCGAAGTGCGAACGGTGATCAAAAAGGGTGTCGATGGCTTTGCCGGTCTTGACGCCCTTGCCATTGAGGTCGGCGAACATCTGCTGGCTACGGGTAGTGTCAGTGTTGACGAAGAATACGACGGCGATCGTTTCATTAGCCAGGGTGGGGTCATCATTCATCGCTTCGAGGATGGCTTTCCGGCGATGCTGGCCATCGTTGATGACGAATTGGGAACTGAGTGGGACCTTGAGCTGGCCGACGTTAGAGCCCTGTTCAACAGGAATGAAGGTGACATTCTGGTCGATGGACGCTGTGAGCGCCGAGAAGACGTAACTATTTCGATTGGTGAGGATGTAATCCTTGATCTCCGGGATGCGCTTGGTGTTCAGGTTGCGCTGGATGCGGTCGAAGGACTCCATCTCGCTGTCATCGAAGATGGGCACTCGTTTCATCATCCCGAACGACCACATGGCTACGTAGTAGACCTGGTTTGCTTGAAGGCCGCGAATGACGGGGAAGGTAATGGTAGGGACGTCGGAGCTCATAGTATGCTTAATCAGGTTTGACATACATACGTTTGTGAGTGATATGTCAATTCACTTTTAACGTACACGCAAATGCGCCCCATTTACCTAGATTGTAATGCCACTACGCCGATTGAGCTCCGGGTTGCTGAAGTCGCCAAGGAGTACCTGGAGGAAGAGTTTGGCAACTCTGGTAGTCGTACCCACGAGTATGGCGCCAAGGCCAAGTCTGCCGTCGCCAGGGCCCGTTCAACTGTGGCTGAGCTTCTGGGTGCGGACGACGATGAGGTGATCTTTACGAGCGGGGCAACGGAGTCGAATAATTTGGCCATACTTGGGTTGGCAGAATTCGGGCTGAGGGAAGGGAGACGGCACCTGGTAACTTCGGCCCAGGAGCATAAGGCTGTCTTAGAGCCTATTGAGAAACTTCGCTCGCGAGGCTTCGAGGTCACGATGCTCAGTCCTGGAGTCGATGGTTTAGTCAAGGCCGCCGACCTGAAGGCTGCCCTGCGTCCTGACACCTTGCTAGTGTCGTTGATGCATGTGAATAATGAAACCGGAGTCATTCAGCCGCTCTCCGAATACGTCGAAGTGCTCCGTGGTCATTCAGCCTTCTTGCACGTGGATGCCGCACAAAGTTTTGGTAAATTGATCGAACCACTCAAGGACCGGAGAATCGATTTGATCAGTGCCAGTGGGCACAAGATCTACGCCCCCAAGGGTGTGGGTGTTCTATTGGCACGTTGCCGGGATTACAATGAGCCACCCCTTGAGCCGCTGATGTACGGAGGTGGGCAGGAGAAGGGGGTTCGGCCAGGTACTTTGCCCGTACATCTGATCGCAGCCTTAGGTGAGGCAGTGAAGATTGCCCTAAAAACGCACGAAAAACGCCTAGCGGCTTGCGAGAAGATCAAGGAACTAGCGCTAAAAGAACTTGTGGCTGCTGGTGGAGTACCGAGCGGAGATCAAACTGTGTGCTTACCTTCCACGCTTAACATTTCATTTCCGGGGCTGGATTCGGAGGCGTTGATTCTCCAGTTGAAGGATGTAGTCGCGATTTCAAATGGATCTGCATGCACTTCATCGAATTATAGCTTCAGTCACGTATTGACCTCCATGGGGCTGGATAAGGAGCTGATTCGAGGAGCACTCAGGCTTTCCTGGTCACATCAGACTCCAGATGTGAACTGGGGCCTTGTTGCTCAGAAGATCAATTCGCTCCGTAAATAAACCAAATCTGGGTATCGATTTGCCATGAGCGTTGAAGTATTCATCCGTAGGAATGGAATCGTCCAAGGAACATTTGATCGTGAGGAATTCTTCGCATCACGGCTGCAAGGGGGTATTTTAGACAGTGATGAGTGGATGCATGTCGGTGGGGATTCCTGGATTAGTGTCGGCTCAGACGCCCCATTTAAATCAGTAAAGCAGAGGGAGCGTGAAAGTATGGCTCGCCGGGACTACGGAATCGCTCAGGCATTTGCCAGGGTCTATGATTACCGAATGTGGTCATTTCGTATTATGGAAAGAAATGATCATTGTCTGCCCGAGTTGGTGCAGTCTCTAGATGACGACGATTACGCCTTCATTGAGCAAATTTCCATTACTGGCTTTGGTTACTTCGGCCCTCAAAGGAAGATCAGGTTGCTTTATAACGAACAAGACGTCCGCATGCTTAGCGGGCTTACCAATCAATGGGTTGTTCCGCACGGAGCTGGAAAGACTTCGCTCGGCGTCGCGCTCGAGGCTGTCCGTGATGTCGCCTTCGGCCGCTCTCTTTCTGCTCAAGCCTGCCTTTATTTGAGGCATTATGCTGAGTCTGAAATCGAAATTTCCATCAGAACTCGAGCCGGGCTTGTTCTGGCGAAGTTGGATATTTCCCGTGGCAATGCGGTGTTCAACGGCGCTGAATCCACGCTAGATTTACTGAATAGGATCGTGTTCTACTCTGATGAATCGATGCATCTGGATGCTGAGGAAATGGCAGCTATCCTGGCAGGGGCAGACTTCGAATACCTTAGGAGAAACTGGTTAAATGTAGATTCGACGATCGGCGCAGGACCTGATGGCTACGCCGATGAAGCTGAACTCCGTCGCAGGTTCGAATCTGCTCCATCTTCAGTCAGATGTTCGGCCAAGTTGCTCTTGATCCTGCGTAACGCTAAGGAGAAGGGGGAGATTCTCGTCCTGGAGAATCCAGCCTATAGGTTGGACCTGCTACCGCAGAAGAAATTCAAGCAGCTTTTCATCGAGGCGCCGAGGCAAGGTGCGCGTCAGGTGATCTTGCTGACCACAGACGTCCTGAGTTAGTCGAATTTGTGTAGAGGTTACCTTCGCCACGTAATGATTCAGCCCCATTTTCTTCTTAGTCGGTGTTCAGCGAATCGATAAACCCGCTGTGATCGGCGACGACGACCTGTGTAAATACGAAAACGGGTAAAGGTGAACTGCAGGAGTTTTAGCCTGTGATTCAGGAACCGTTCTTCTTCGATGGTGATTTATGTGCTTCGCTATCTTTGATAGACGAAGCGATTCTCTTTGCCAGAAGCGCAATGCGTGGGTCTTCGAGCGAAAACTCCTTGGTAGACTCCTTCAATTCAGAGTATGATTGAAAGACCAGTTTGTCTTCCACGAGGCGCGAAAAGAAGTAAAGTCCATGAACAGTTGAGGAGATTCTTTCCACAAATGTGACTGGAATGCCTTGGACTATTGTCGTTGAGGTTGGATTCATCCTTGGATAGAAAACCATTGCGTTTCTGGCCAAGAGCCCTGGTGGCACGATCATAGAAAGGTTAGGCGTGCTTTTAAAGGATCCGCTCAGTTCTTCAATGCTCGCGATGAGCTCGCCAGATTCATCGGTCGGGACTTCCTTGCAAATCCCGGCGGCTAGCCACTTCCATAGTGTGCGGGTCAGCTCAATGTAGTTTGTGGCTTCTTTTGAAACGATATCGCTGCAGTTATCCATTGCTTCAACTGGCGGAAAAGAGGGGTGTCCGTAATGTGCGTTCCTAATACTGATTAAGTTTTTGAAAACCTGGCACAGCTGTTTCGAGTAAAGGTCAGAAAAAGCGAAGAAACTTTCTTCTCCGAAGGTTTCTGTTACGGCCGTAAGGTTGAGATTACTGTTGGATTTAACGCATTTTTCAAACTCAGATACAAGGCTTTCGAAAATGTCTTTCCACGTGGCGAGAGTGACTCGCCATTTCGTAGATTGAAAAGTCTTGTATGCCTCCTCGAGTTTGCTGCGGCCAAGCAACTTGGTTGCAAGAGCGCATGCTGTAACGACATGGAACTGGATGATGACCTCGATCAAGTAAAGCGAGCAGAGGAATCGCCTCTCTTTGTTGTTAGTTTGTAGCGCAGCAAGTACTTGTGATATCGGGGAGGGGAGCGTGCTGATATCGTTTGAGGATTGCACGGCGCTTTCCTCGAGTAAACTTAGCGAATGCCCTAGTAGCTTAGATGGATTAATTTCAAGAGGCCTGATTTCACTGAACTTCCTGGCCCTTTCTCTGGTTGCGTTTTTATATTTTTCAAGGTTTACGACATAGTCACAGACAACGCGTTGAACCTGAAGGGTTGGCACGACTATGGGCATTCCGCATATGTCGTCTTTCGTTATGAACTCCATTGACGTGCCGACGAAGTTTTTCAGGTTCTCGTTGAGGAAGTATTCAGCGTACTCCGTAGACACTATTTCCTCGTTCACCTCGATTTTTATGACCTTGGTGTGGCCGTGGGTAAGGTCGGGCTTCCTCGATACCGTGTTGAAGCTTTTGTTTACGAACACACAGGAGGCATGCCCCTCTTCTTCGGCTTGAGTCGCATCCATGTCGAAGATTTCGCCTGGTTTTGCGACATCACGGAGGTGCATTAAAACCGGGGCGCTTGAATAAATCCCATGATAGCCAAAGTCTAGTGCTTCAAGATCATCGACTGAAAGTAGGTATCCATGCTTGTCGGCGCGTACTCGATGTATCCAGTTGGCGGTTGGATTCACGCCCTCCTCGTCTGCTTGGATTGTGATGTCTATGTATCTCGGCTTTATCTCTGTGCGGGAGATGAAGTATCTCAAGTTTAGTCTCCACAGCGATGCATCTTTCCTGATTACTCCGGACATGCACCATAAACATTTTCCGCGAGTAAGTTCTTCTATGGTGGATTTGGGAAGCCGCCCGAGGGGAAGGTCGACAAAAAGTTCAAAATGCTGGTAAGCGGTAACCAGTTCGAAGATGTCACCCATCTCTCTCAATCCCTTATCTTCAAAAAAGGAATCCTTGAAGAAGATTGAGATTTTTTTCTCGGATTTCTTGGTGATGAGGAGAACGTCCTCCGGGAGGTTGTTCACCTCATCGTCGCTTTGGCGGTCCGGGCACACTTGCGTCGGCTCAGTATGTGGTTACTTAGGGTCTGGCCATCTTGATAATGCCCATGCCTGCAACTCTTTGATTCTCTCGTTTATCTCTGAAACGCCCCAGGACGCATTTTGTGCGACCTTTCTCGCTGAGTGGTATCTGGTCCCTGCGTTAATGAGCTCGCGGGCTGCCTGCCAATCACGCGCTGCTTTCTCGCTGTTAGCTCTTGGTGACATTGGTATGACGTTCGCCCAAGTATGAATTAGCTCACGAATTTCAGGAATCTCCGCCTCCTTGGATGAGGCAAGTGATTGTGGGATTATGTGGTCTAGAGATACAGTGTTTGTCTCTTCGAAGTTGTCCGGGATAGGGTCGCCTTCTGTCGAGAGGCCACGTTCATATTCCATGACGATATACAGTCCCATTGATCCTCTATATATTGGCCTAGAGCGAATTGCTTTCATGAACATCTCATCGTCTGGGGACAGTACGGTCTTCCTGCCTGTAAGTTCTTTTTTGAGTTTGTTTAGGTCTGTCTTAGCTGACGCCCAAAGGCCCTTGAAAACTGCGTGTAGGCCTGTTGGCTCTTGGCCGCACATGAATCGTCTCACCATGAACGACTCCACGATATTTAGGCAGGCAATGGCTTCGGCGAGTTGGGTTTCGTTTTCGCCGGCATGCTTGATCAATGGTATGAGGTAGGGGTAGCAAATGCTTGGGAGTTTCATTCGCCGCGCCTTCCAGATGAGCGTGTTGTACCTTTTATTGCTAGGTGTAACTAGTTTATTGATTTCGATTGTGGATTCCGAGTGTAGAGCAAGGTAGAACCCTGCGTATTCCTCAAGGTGGTTGATTATGGCTTCTGATGTCCAATCTGCGGCAGGTTCTTTATTGCTCCATATTTGCCGTAGCGTTGGCATTAGTTTCTTTTTTCTAGCCTTCTTTGCAAAGAGCAAGGCGTAGGGGAAAAGGAAGTCATCAAACTCATCTTGGTCGGCGAATCGTTTCTCAAACGGGCCCCATTTATTGTCGTGGAGGGCGATTGAGCGCTGGATGGCGTTTCCGTCACCCCTGGCTCGGGCAAAAATCTCGTTTCTTACCAGGTCGATAGTGCTTAGCGGGAGCGCTGTTGAGTTGAGTGAGTTGAATATTTGGCCTGCATCCTCATTGTCGGTTATGGTTATGAAAACGATCTTCGTATATTGAAGAAACTTTTTGACGAGCTCATCGATGCACTTCGCGTTTGTCAGGTCTTTTTCCTTGGCGTACCCATCGATATAGATTGATAGCACATTGTAGGCGTCTTTCAGCGTATTCGACTTCTTGTCATCGGCAGAACTGGGGTACGTTATGTTTGGTATTTTGCATAGTTCCATCACTTCCATTAACTGTCTGGAGTCCTTCAGGGTCGTCCAGAACTTTGGATCGTTTGTGCCGTCGTCGTTGTCGATGATGATATGCCTCCTTAGTGCGGAGTTATTAGTAGTTAGAAGTTTATATTCTTCATCTTCCTTGAGCTGGGCGAGTTGCTCAGGGGATCCTTTATTCGCTTCCTTTATGGCTTCGGATGTCTTCGCATACAAGGCGATGAGTGCGAGGTAAATGGTCGTCATTCGCTGCTGTCCGTCGATGACCCAGTAGGCGCCGGCGACAGTTGGTGCTGCGTCGGATTTTTTTGTCACAAACATTGCGCCAATAAAGTGGCAATCCTCGCTGTCGCTGATGTCTATCTCGCTTATGTCTTCAAAGAGTTGTTTCACCTGTTCCTTACCCCATACGTAGGGTCGCTGGAATATGGGCACTCTGTAAACGAATCGCTCTGTGAGCAGCTCGGTGAAGTTGTGTGCCTGTGCCTGCACTCCGTGCAGATTTTTTTGGATACTCATATTTTTATATGTGTTTAGTTCGAGGCCCTTAACAATTCTTTATTTGTCTTTTAGTCATTTTCCAACAGGCCAAGCCGCCATCAAAGCGTTCATTCTGCTTTATGATACTCTATTTGCCTTAGCGGCGGAGAATACGCTGAAATCATTTTTTGACTGACCGAATCAGCGGTACAACTGAGTATCGGCTATAACATTATAGTACCCAATTATCAGCCAGGATAGACAGTAACCCAATGGAGGCCGAACACGGATTCAGGCCGTTGTCCGTTAGGTGTTGGTACTAAACCGGCGCATATTGTGCGGATTCTGTATCAGGTGTGTTTTTGGCGATCTGCCCGCTTATTCCTCATTACATAAACATCTTGAATACGGTTTATTATTATTCATTCCTACTTCTGTACCCCCTCTGCAATGAGCGCATTCATCAGCCGGCTCCTGGTGCTTTTTTACGTGGTCTTTGCTCCGCTATATTTTGGGCTGTATGCGGCCGCGATGGTTTCATCATATCCGATGCAGGCGGCGCTATGGATAGAGGGCGGAGCAACCGATTTAGGTTCTGCGGCATTCTTTGCCCTGCTTGCACTGTGGTTCTTTCCGCTGTTATTCTCTTTCATCAAATACCTCTTCGCAGGCGACTCGTCGGACTTGGGTAAGGTGTTGGTTGTTTGCGCAGTTTTATCGGCCTATCCTATCATAGGGGCGATTCAGGCTCACATGTGGGAGCAGAATTTTCCGGTTCAAGTTCTTTATATAAAATGGGGCCAGGTAGGCTTCTTGGGAGGATTATTTCTGATCGTCATTCTGGTCATTCTGCCGGTCGGTATCATCATTAATACTGTCCATGAAATCCATACGCTTGCTTCCTCAAAGGAGGCCAAGCGGAAATATTTCTCTGAACTCAGTGCCAGATTCCGTATCAGCTCAGATGAGGTTTCTCAGTTGTTAGCCGGCCTGATTGCTCACGAAATCCGGGAGAATTCCTGGAGCCGTAAATCCGACGAGGTGATCGCAAGTCAATATCTACCTCGCCACTTAGGTTTGCTGTCCAAGGTCAAACTTCCGGTTGACGCTTACCTGTTGTTCGTCGTGCGGGCTGTGGGGAGGCGAAACATGTTGAATGACGATGCTTTCATTGAGCTCGAACGGCATGTCCAATCTCTGGCTGAGGCAGGTGGTATGGAGCAGCACTTCCGCTGGCTGGATGCGATTTGTCGCCACTCATTGCGGGATGATTCATTCAGTTTGTATCCCGGAAGCAGGTATTCTTGGGATACAATATCACTGAGTGAAGCCTTGGTGGAATTCAGGCTGGGGGAGTTTACCACACCTGATGAATACCTTGAATTCACTAAGACTCGAGCCGGCTATGTTGGATCTGCTGAGAGGCAACCTTTTGAGAAGGATTTAGAGGTCATGAGTCATCCGGTTCTCGTGAAAATGTTCGCACTTGGAGGTGCGCATCGCGCAAGGGCTTTGCAGATCGTCCGTAGGTCACGGAATGCCGCGAATGCAGTGACGCCGAAGGCGATTATTCCAGATGCTATGATCTCGGCAGCACCGACTCCGCCCCAGGTAACAAAGGCGGATATGGTGATGATATCTCGTGGCGGTCAGGTCATCTTACGCGACATCAAGCTCCAGAATCTGCCAACCTTGGTCATGCAAGGGCAGGTGCTGATGACTGATCACTACTGGTGCTCGGGCATGGCCGGATGGTCTTTGGTGTCCGCCTACCGTAGCGTTGATGCACCGCGTCAGGTTACTCGTGAAGGTGTGAATTGGGGCGAACTCTTGACGGATTTCTTGCTTTCTTGGCTGCTTTACGTCTTGGGTGGGCTCTTCATCGCTGGGCTTATCGGATACGGAAACGGAGGTATGTCCGGAGTGGGGTCTGCTATCGGTGGCTTTCTTGGTTTCATCATCCTGGTGCGCCCGGTCACTTTCGTGTTCAGGACACTTTTCCGATTGATCATCGGGAAACGTGGAATGGAATTATTCCGTTAGTCTGCTGTGCCGAACACGGAACCCTGACCACTTTATTCCCTCGACCCTAAGAATGTCAGGTGATGGCGGTTGGGGGCGGCAACTGGCTGCAACTTGCCACCCAGGGCCGCCACCTGGTGAGAATCCGCCTAACGATTTAGGTCAGATACATGATACCGCACTTGTTACAACGCCATGTGCGATCATAGTCAGCCATCTTCAGGCGATGCATCTTCACCGCTTCTTTATGCTCGCTGTCGATTTTTGCTTCGGTATTTTTCCAGTCACGGTAGAAGACATAGGTTACGACGCATAATGCGAGGCCCCCCATGATGCTGCCCATTCCTCGGTCTATGCCATCCTTGAGGCCATGTCCGATGAGGCCCACCACCCCGACCGGGATAAAGTGAGCGAGGATTTTAGATAGTAAAACGGGGTCAGGTTTCTCCGGTTGGGTTGGCGGGGCGCAGCTGGCGCCGACTTTGTTGGTGGTCTCTCCCGACGCCCAGAACTTGAGTCCGCTCAAAGTACCGGCGGACAGCGAGTGCTGCTTCACGTGCAGTTCGTAGGCGGCGCTCGCTTTCATGACGTCGGTCGAAAAGCACGACACGCAGGATGGCCCGATTTCCTTGGTGATGACGACCGATGGCTGCCTGCCAGTCTGCGCCGCCGGTAGAGCGGGGGGCTGAGCTTGGGCCGCCAGACTCGTCTGCGAGGCGAAAAGGCTGCTCACCGGCTTCCATTCCGTCATGCCTTGGAACCAGAAGACGTCGGTCGGCAGGATGACCCCGGCGTTCATTAGGGCCTGGATGTCCGCGAGCTCAAACTGGCCGATTTGCTGCTCGCCCCGATTGACGGTGTATTTCATGGAAAGCAAATATCTATGCGGCCGGCCTCGATCTTAATCCATCAAATAATCTAGTAGGAAGGTTCCGTGAATCGTGTCAGGCCTTTGCGGAATAGGCCCTAATTGTAGCTTCTCAAATATCATCCTTATTAGGTATAGGTAGAATATTGTCACGGCCTGTCACCTTGGGTTGATAGCCATCTGATGACCAGGTCGGTCGCCCCTACCCATATCAGGTGGAAGCGGTTAGCGGTTGGGGACGGAAACTGGCTACCACCCGCACCCGGGGCTCCCACCCGCCACCCGAAAATTTGTAGCAACAACTAGGGCAGCACGCGGTGCTGCCCCTACCTCGATACAAGGGACGCGTCGCTGCCGCATCCCTGCCTTGTTTCAGCGGAGGACGAAAGCGAAGAGGGCTAAGGCCAGGACGATGATGATTACGAGGCAGCTGCAGTATGGCCCGCAGCCATCGATACGGCGCCGCCATTTGTCCCGGAAGGCGGCTTCTTCGTCCATGCTGTGTAATGAGCGCACGCCTGATCAGTTGGCAGCAAAGCGCTTCGCGAAGGGGCTGATGAAGCGCTCTTCGGGAGAGGTGTCGACGATGGCAAAGGTGACTTCCTTGAACGCCCCGGCGAAGTCGACGGTGAGGGCGCGGTGGAAGAACTCGGCGACCTGATGGCCGTCATTGCCGAAGGCTCCGCAACCCCAGGCGCCGAGAATCAGGGAGTCATGGCCGTGGGCCTGGGCGACGGAGAGAATCTT